>Ga0256405_10000076_pt1 | contig 283846 bp, 266 predicted proteins | sample RumenRJG_02DNA_FD_189096 | JGI IMG/M metagenome (GOLD analysis project Ga0256405, IMG submission 189096) | Bovine rumen microbial communities from Lethbridge, Alberta, Canada - RJG_02 | ecosystem: Host-associated > Mammals > Digestive system > Stomach > Rumen | place: Canada: Alberta...
CTCGAGCCACGCCTTTAGGAGAATAGCCTTCTAAACATTTTTTTACGGCTTGTAACCGTTCTTCATACGAATGTTTCATAATAAAACCCCAAAAGTTTTTTTTGTTCAACTTTTGGGGTTCATTACACGAAGGACGTTTCTTTAGAGCCACTTCCCGGACTCGAACCGGGGACCTACGCATTACGAATGCGTTGCTCTACCAACTGAGCCAAAGTGGCTTAAATTACCCGATTAAAATACCATCTGATGGTGTTTTAATCGGAGAGGAGATTTCCCGAAAACTACACGAGTTGCAGAGCAACGAAGTCGTTTATCGGCGAAATCGACGACAAAGGTACTGCTTTTTTTTGATATACGCAAATTTTTTGCAAAAATATTTTGTACTTTGGCATTTTTTTTGTACTTTTGCAGTCGGAAATGAAAAAAATATCGTGCATAGCGGCTTTTTTGTGTGCTGTTTGCGGTCTTATGGCGCAGACGCATGTGCGTGTGTTCAATGAGCAGATACGTACGCTGCGTGTGGCACGCGAGGTGCTGATGCTTGATGAACTCGAACCGCTGCATATCTCCTTTGACGAGATGAGTCACGATGTGCATTTTTACACCTATAGTGTGGAGATGCTCAATAGCGATTTGTTGAGCGGAGAGTATCTGACGGGCTTTCCTACAAAAGACATTATAGAATACGAGCACTCGATGAACACCAGTAGGGAATACACCCATTACTGGTTCGATTTTCCTAACGAAGACATGACCCTCACCAAGAGCGGTCAGTACCGGCTGACAATCTACGAAGACGGCGATAAGGACAAGAAGATCGCCGAGGTGGATTTCTGTGTGGTAGAGCCTCTGGTGAAGATCGACGCGAAAGTGCGTGCCAACACGGATATCGAGTATAACGGACGGTATCAGCAGCTCGATATCGATGTGGCTTTGAATACGGAAGAAAGCGTTCAGAATTCGGACAATTATTATATGGTGGTCACGCAGAACAACCGTTTGGACAATGCAGTGACGCTGCGTCGTCCCACTTTTGTGGACTCCAAGCGCCTGCGGTATATCAACTGCAGGGACCTGATTTTTGAGGGCGGAAACGAGTACCACCATTTCGATGCGTTCTCTTGTTTCTACGCCGGTCACGGGATTGATCGTGTGTATCACGAGTTAGGTGACTACCACGCACCGCTTTTTGCGGATGAGATCACGAAAGGGCAGTATATCCATGAGTTTGACTCCAACGGCCGTTATGTGATCAATGCTGAGCGTACGAGTGATGCGGACGTGGAAGCGGAGTACATGTGGGTACACTGGACCTTACCGATGGAGCAGCCTTTCTTTGACGGTGCGTTGTACGTAGGCGGGGAGCTGTTCGGCAATGAACTGAGTCTGAAAAACCGCATGCAGTACGATAACCAGGCGCAATGTTACTGGCTCACAGCCCTCGTAAAACAGGGTGGGTATGACTATCAGTATTGGTTTGTACCCAAGAATCAAAAAACTACCACCCAACGAGTGGATGGTAGTTATTGGCAAACGGAAAACGAGTACGCGATCTACGTCTGGTGGCGTCCTTTCGGAGCCCGTTACGATCGCCTCGTCGGTGTTTCCGTTATCCGTTCAAACGCGCTTTAATGGCTTTGCTTTCAGCCTCGTATCCCGGTTTGTCTAACAAGGCAAACATGTTCTTCTTGTATGCCTCCACGCCCGGTTGGTTGAACGGATTGACATCCAGTACGTAACCGGAGATACCGCAACCACGCTCGAAGAAATAGATGAACTGACCGATGTTGTACTCGTCGATCTTCTCAAACGAGATACGGATATTGGGTACACCGCCGTCGATATGAGCGAGTTGGGTACCGAGTTCAGCCATCTTATTGACCTCATCGACACGCTTGCCGGCGAGGAAGTTGAGTCCGTCGAGGTTCTCCTCGTCCATCGGAACGAGTACCTGTTTGTTGGCTTTCTCGATCGAGATAACGGTCTCGAAGATCGAACGCTCACCGTCTTGGATCCATTGACCCATCGAGTGCAGGTCCGTCGTAAAGTCCACACTTGCAGGGAAAATACCCTTATGGTCCTTACCTTCAGACTCACCGTAGAGTTGTTTCCACCACTCGCTGAAATAGTGCAACTTCGGATTGAAGTTCACGAGGATTTCAATCTTCTTACCGCTGCGATAGAGTGCGTTACGCATCGCTGCATATTGGCATGCGGGGTTTTGAGCGAACGGCACCTTGACGTCCGTTGCTTTCTCCATCTCCTGTGCACCGCGTACGAGCGCTTTGATGTCACCTCCGGCTACCGCAATCGGCAGCAGACCTACCGGCGTGAGTACCGAGAAACGGCCGCCTACGTTATCGGGGATAACGAAGGTCTTGTATCCCTCTTTGGTGGAAAGCGAACGGAGCGCACCTTTGGCTTGGTCGGTAACAGCCACGATACGGTGACGTGCTTCCTCTTTGCCGACTTGCTTCTCGAGCATGGTCTTCAGAAGACGGAAAGCAAGCGCTGTCTCGGTCGTCGTACCGGACTTGGAGATGTTGATGATACCGAACTGCTTGTCCGCGATAAACTCCATGAGTTCAGCCAAGTAGTCCTCACCGATATTATTACCAGCATAAACAACGTAGGGATTCTTGCGATCCTTGGCTACGAAGGCATCAAAAGCCGATGCTAAAGCCTCATTCACAGCACGTGCACCCAGATACGAACCACCGATACCGGCTACGATAACGACCTCGCAACGTTTGCGCAGTTCGTCTGCGCATGCTTGTACCTCATTGAGGAAAGCGTCAGTAATAGAGGAGGGCAGATGTACCCAACCGATATAGTCATTACCGGCACCTTGACCGTTCTCGAGCAGCAAGTTCGCTGATTCGGTTTGTGCTTCCAGTTGTTTGAGCGCAGCACCGTCCACAAACGAAGCTGCATTCTTAAGACAGATTTGCATATTATTGTAATTTAGAAGTTAATGCTTTGATAATGGATTTGGCTTTCTGCTTATTGTATAGAATCTCATACATGGCGTCCACGATCGGCAGCGTCACTTTCATACGCTCGTTGGCATCGTGGATAGCCTTGGTGCCATAGTAGCCCTCTGCAACCATCTCCATCTCCATCTGCGCGGCTTTGACCGAATAACCGAGTCCGAGCATCTGACCGAACTGACGGTTACGACTGAACTGCGAGTAACCGGTAACCAGCACGTCTCCCAGGTATCCGGACGCCGTGATCTCACGCGGCACGTTACTAGTGGCCGTTGCAAAACGCTGAATCTCCTGGATGGCATTGGACAGCAGTACAGCTTGGAAGTTATCACCGTAATGGAGCGCCTGACACATACCTGCTGCGATGGCGTAGATGTTCTTCATCACCGAACTGTATTCGAGTCCAATGACGTCACTGGAGATCGTAGTGTGGACGTAAGGCGTCTGGAAGAGCTTCGCCCAGATCTCCGCGTTACTGCGGTTCTCGCAGCCGATGGTGAGATAACTGAGTCGCTCCAATGCAATCTCCTCCGCGTGGCACGGACCGGCAATGACGCCCAATTGGTCAAACGGAATACGGAAACGATCGTGCAGATAGTCGGTGATGATGACGTTCTCGTCGGGGATCATACCCTTGACCGCCGAGATAACGACCTTGTGGGTCATATCGCGACGAATCTTGTTGAGCGTCTGCTTCACGTACGGCGATGGGATGGCCAGAATAAGCACATCAGACTGTGCCACAGTCTGGTTAATATCCGATGAAAAATGGATACGGCTGATGTCAAACTCCGCCGCTCCGAGATAGGAAGGGTTCTTACCGGTCGAGATGAACTCATCAATCACCTCTTGGCGACGGATAAACCAGTTGATCTCTCCTTGGTTCTGCATCACGATCTTCGCCAAAGCAGTCGCCCATGAACCCGAACCCAAAATAGCTACTTTACGATACATATTATGCCTCCGGTTTCATTGTCGGGAATAGAAGTACCTCCTGGATGGTCGGCTGACCGGTCATGAGGATCGCAAGACGGTCGATACCGATACCGATACCGGACGTAGGCGGCATGCCGTACTCGAGAGCACGCATAAAATCGTGGTCAATCACCATCGCCTCATCGTCACCCTTGTCAGCCAATTTCATCTGCTCTACGAAACGGTTGTACTGGTCAATCGGATCATTCAACTCGCTATATGCATTCGCCAGCTCCTTACCGTTCACCATGAGTTCGAAACGCTCGGTCAAACCCGGTTTGCTGCGGTGCATCTTCGTCAGCGGACTCATCTCCACGGGGTAGTCGGTGATAAAGGTCGGCTGAATGAACGTACCTTCACAGGTCTCGCCAAAGATCTCGTCGATCAGTTTACCCTTACCCATATGCTCCGTGTCCTCTACGCCCAGTTTCTTGGCTTCTACACGAATCTCGTCTTCGCTCATGGACGCCAGATCCAGTCCGGTCTTCTCCTTAATAGCATCAAGAATCGGCAGTCGACGATACGGAGCTTTGAAGTCCACTTCGTGGTCACCGATCTGTACCTTGGTCGTACCGTTGACGGCAATAGCAATCTTCTCCAACAACTGCTCGGTGAAACTCATCATCCAGTTATAGTCCTTGTACTGTACGTACAACTCCATGCAGGTGAACTCAGGGTTATGACTGCGGTCCATACCTTCATTACGGAAGTTACGACCGATCTCGTACACTCCCTCAAAACCACCTACAATCAGACGCTTGAGGTATAACTCCGTTGCAATACGTAGGTACATATCCACGTCCAGCGTGTTATGGTGCGTGATAAACGGACGCGCCGATGCACCACCGGCAATCTGTTGCAGAATAGGGGTCTCTACTTCCGTATAACCTGCCTCGTCAAAGACTTGACGCATCGTACGCAAGATCGTCGCACGTTTCAAGAAGGTGTCCTTCACGCCCTCGTTCACTACGAGGTCCACGTAACGCTGACGGTAACGCTGCTCCGGATCATTGAAGCCGTCGTAGGCCACACCGTCCTTGTACTTCACGATAGGCAGCGGACGCAGACTCTTGGCCAGTACTGTCAATTTTTTGGCATGCACCGATATCTCGCCCATCTGGGTGCGGAAGACAAAACCTTCGATACCGATAAAATCACCGATATCCAGTAGTTTCTTGAAAACGACGTTGTACATCTGCTGCTCTACGGTCTGAGGTTGTTGACCTTCTTCTACCGGAGCTTGGATGTCGTCACGGGAAACATATACTTGAATACGACCTTTGGAGTCTTGGATCTCAATGAAGGAAGCCTTACCCATAATACGCTTGGACATCAGTCGTCCGGCAATGCGTACCGGCTTTTGGTCCCATTCGTCAAAATGCTCCTTGATATCGGTCGAGTGACCGGTTACTTCATACTCCGCCGCAGGGTAGGGATCAATGCCCAAATCACGCATTGCCTGTAAACTCTGCCGGCGTACCAATTCTTGTTCAGATAATTCCATATTATGTCTTATTTTTGATTACAAACCTTTGCGGGTGCAAAGGTACGAAAAAAAAATGACATATGCAAGCATATGCCATCTTTTTACGATTTTTTTTCCAATCCTTATGGTTCGATGAGCCATATAACGGACTTGCGGTAGATTGATTCAAAGTCCTGTACAGCCTCCAAAGGAAAGCCGAAAACAAGGGTCTTATGGTCGTATCCGACTGCTGCAGGACAGCGCATGTCTTCATAACTGGCTATCCGTACCGCATCGTTGCAAGGCATCAAGGCCTGCGGGGCAGGAGAGAAGAGTTGCAACTCATTCGGCTCCATAACGATGCGTGACGGACGATGTCCCAGACGAACTACACGACCGCTGCGGGTAGCCTGTGCTGCATAATAGGAGGCACGCAGATAGCGTTTTGCCCAAATCGGGTCAATCGCATTATAATGGTCGGTACTGAGCAGCACACGACCGCCTTCTGCCAAATACGCTCCAAGGATACCATACAAAGAATCTTCAATTGGTTTTCGTTGCCGTCCGCATATATAATCGATGAGTGCGTACGTACTGTCGATTTGTACCATGCCGGCGGTACAGGAGACATAGCTGATGTGAAGGGATTGCAGAACCCGTCCGTGCTGGGTGGTGTAATCGCGCGTGTTGCCGACTGTGAATTGTCCCGCATGGTCTCGGTAACATGCACCCCAACCGCAGTTATCATCATTCTTCCATTCGTCCGATCGGGTGTAGTTCCATACCTCACCGATATAGGCGCAGGAGAACCGGTCTTCGCAAGCGTACGATCTTGGTACGATACCGGCATAAGTCGAGTCCGCAAACCACTCCGGACCATACGTGTCGTTGAACGCATCTACGATAAGTGTCACCGGTTCTTCATTCAAACAGGCGCTAATCATAGGCGAAGGCAAAGACAGACCACCTTCGTTGCCGGCAACTACATAGTAGTTGTACCGCACGCCGGGTTGCAGGTCGAGTTGGATAGAGGTCGCTTTTTCTACTTGCTGTACATCCCATTCGCCGTCGTTCGCTTGGATATAAACCATGTAATAGGTGGGTTGGGCACTTGGTTCCTGTGTGTCCAAGTTCGGTTGCCATTTCAGAATCCCGTCTGTACCAATCGCCAGGTCCTGAACAGGGAGCGGTTGAACGATTGCGTCCGGACCGTTGAGGTAACGAAGTATACCTTTATACACCGCACGGGCAGCCGTGAAGCGGAACTTCGGATTCAATCCGTACCGCATGTCCGCCATGTTCTTGTGACTGAGCAGTTCAAGGATAATACTCGGTATCACCGGCACACGTGTCTCGCAGTAATTGGCCTCTTTGAGTTGGCGTCTGGTCCATTCGGGTGCAATCTGCCGTAAGTCCTCAGTAACGGTTGTCTGAATCCAATCGGCAAGGTTGCGGTTGGTCCGCTCACGATCCCGTCCATCGCGTAGTACCGTATGACCTTCATCGTCTTTCGCTGTATAGATAACGAGTGTCCCGACGATGGTCGTGTCATCTCCGCTATCCAACCCGTCTGTGTGGAAAGCGAGACTGAGATCCGGAGCCGCCTCCAGACTGTTCACCCACATCGCCCGACATTTCATGTCGTCCTTGTATTCATTTCCCTCGTACAGATCCCAAATGGTTGAGTCCGTGTTTTGTTGTTGTAACCAGTACCGCGCTCCTTCTGTCCATAACGGCATTCCGGATTGACCGGGTTGCTGTTGATCCAAACCGGCACGGGGAGAAAGTACCGTGGCACCGGCATTTTCCAGCATCTTATGGATGAGTCGTACGTACTCCTGACTGTACAGATCCTCGACCGTCGTCCACAGCGTTGCCCGTTGCCAGATCCACTCATCGCGGTCACGATTGAAATACAATCCGTGACTCGGGTAGAGTACGATGGAGCGCTCCGTTAAGTCTTTAGACTTACTGTCCGGACTTTTCCCCTTAGCACAGGAGGTAACGAGTGTCTCGATATCAGTGTTGGAACTATAAATAGTAACTTTACCGTTCTCGTGACCGAGGGTCCAGCGGCTGACTTTACGTTGGATATCCTTGATATTTTCCGGCGTCCAGCGATAATCCCGTAAGGTACCGTTGGTCTTCAATACCACGTTATTGCCGTTGATACGCATCTGTTTGACACGTACGGAAGGCGACCATACCCGCGAGAAACCGGTGTACGCAAACAACGAATCCCCTAATTCCGCCATACCTATTTGGGCGTGGAGTGGGGTGCATAGTGCCGCGAACAGAAAACAGACGAATAAAACTATGCGCTTAGAAATCGTCATCTGCTGTGTCTCCGTTCACTTTACGATTCTTGAGTACTGCTTCCTGATAGGACTTCAGCAGATCTTCCGCCATCTTAGCCTGGTATCCCTCTACGATATCATAGTCCTTGGAGTCGTTCTCTTTGAACACAATACGCACTTTGATGATGGCGATTCCGGCTTCGAGTTTCTCAATCACTTCCGGACTTACTTCATACGAAGTATAAGTGTCATAAAAAGAGATCGTAGCGTTGCCTTTTTTCTCGGTGTGTTTCTTTTTCTCCACGGCCGATCCGGCTACTTTGTTCAGACGGAAAGCCTTGTCGTCCGCAAAACGAACGAGCACACGCGAAGCGTCTGTAAACTCATTGTACTGATTGACATTGACTGTCTTGACCAACAAGGTTGTGACGTCCTGACCGTCCTTGGTCTCCTGACAGAAAGCCAATTGGGGCTTAAGGTTCTTCGATGTCGAGCAATCGACATGAATTAACTTACCGCGCTCTGCGGCAATCATACTGAGCGCCATCATCAGCGCTACCATTACAGAAAATACCTTTTTCATTTTATATGTTTTTGATTTATTATTTTTGATGGATAATCTTATTGTATGCTCGAACTCGGTATCCGGCTTTGCGTAATTGTTGGATCAGTCCTTTGTCTCCTCCCAAATAAACCGCATCGAGTGTGATGAACGCTCCACCGGTAGTGAGGTAGGGACGCAGACGTTTGGTCCATGCAATGTTCCGTTGCGCATATACCTTATAATCCGAGTACGAGATAGAGGTGGTATTGTTAGGTCCTTCTACCTGATAAGCGATGTCGGTAAGCAGTCCGTTCTTATATAAATCCCGGATCGTTCGTTCCTGTTTCACTTCGTTCTCGGGGTACTCGATGACCTTCAACAATTCTTTACATTGCCAATGAAATGGCTCGCGGTCAAAGAGCATATACATCGTCTCGCCTATATCGTCCAGACCGTAGACCGGAATGTTGCGTTCTGCCGCAACGGACTCAAAGAAGCTGTCCATCGATTTGGTATCGTCGTACCCTAACCATTGTTTGAATAATTCCACCCGAAACAGCTCTGTCAGGTACGCCGGTTTCATACGGCATAACTGATCTAATCCCATACCGATATTAATGCGAAGGCTGTTATCTATATAGTTATATTCGCTTTCGCTATAGAAATTACTTAATTTAATAGAATCCGGCAGGACGGCTGCACGACGTAAGGCAGCAATCGCTTCATAGTCTTGCAAGGCAAACTCCGTGATCACCGTTTTGCATCGTCCGAAGCACTTGAAGACATTTGGGATAGTGTCCAAAAACGTCATTTCCGTATAGCGGTTGGTAGCCAGCAGATAGGACTTGGCTTTCGCTCCGTTACCGGATATCTCATATAGTACTTGTGCCGATAATGGCGAATGGCGAAGGATGAATGGCGAAAGAACCATCCATATTAAAACGATAACCTTTAACCTATAACCTTTAACCTTTACCATCATTTAAATCGTGTAATTAAGTTATACGCCTGATAGATACCGAGTTCACCGGCTTTGCTCAGATCCGCCAAGCCTTTCTCATTCTCTCCGGTGTAGATATAGGTCAGTCCCCGGTTGAAGTACGACTCGGCAAAATCAGGATCTTTGCTGATGGCTTGGGTGTAGTACTTGATGGCTTCCTGGTACTCTCGTTTAGCACAAAGTGTATTGGCTTTGTTGTATAAAGCAAAGCAGAAATCAGGTTGCAAGTCGAGTACGTGATCATAGTCGCGCAGGATCATCTCATAGTCTCCGTCCATCATACGATAACGCCAGTTGGCGCGGCAGAAGACGATAATCGGTTCGAGATCCCGATCAGCTAACAGCAGCGCTTTTGTGCAGTCATCTACGGCACTCGCATAGTCTTTGATGATCGCAAATTCCATCGCGCGAGCCAAATAGAAATAGGCTGACGGGTTTTCGTCCATCAGCGTGGTGATGCGTTTGATGTTTGCGAAATGATAATCCACCATTTCTGCCGTCAACGTTAACTCTTGGGACGTGAACTTAAGCGCAGCCGGTAAGATAGCTTGCTTATTAAGTTGATCCACAAGAGGATGGTAGTAATTGGTACGCCGTAGACTCAAATCCTGACTGTAGTAATTCAGCACAATATTCGGTTCGTTGACCACGTCTTGATAGCGTTTCTGTACCGTGCCGCGGGTCTGTGAGTCGTATTTCTGTTCCTCTTCGGGCAGTTCCGATTGGTTTTGAGCCGTAGAAGCAGAGAACTCCTTCCGATGGTCTTTCTTCTGCGGTTGGGCATCGGCAATCAGCAAGTCCGTGTTCGGCTGTGCCTGCTGGGCTTGTATCTCGTCTTTGCGTTGTTCCAGATCGTACGCTTTTTGGCGGTACTGATACGCCGCTTTGCTGTCCCCTTGTTGGGCCTTGGCTTGTGCCGCCAGATAGTAGGCCGGCAGGAAATACGGATACCGCTCGATCAGGGCGTTCATGTCCGTCACAACCGCTTTCCATTGTTTGAGTTGCATCTCCACCAATCCGCGTTGGTAGCGCATCTCGGTGCGTTCGGGGGCTAAGTTGACCGCCGTATTGAAATCCTCGAGCGCATGGTTATAATCGCCTACTTCTTGACGCATTATACCACGATTATAGTAACAATCAGCGTCACGCGGAGCTATCTGAACCGCATGGTCATAGTCAGACAATGCACCGCGGAAGTTATTACGGCGGTAATGAATGATACCGCGGTTGATATAATCGCCGGCCCATTTAGAACCCAGATTGATGGCTTGCGTCAGTTGTACGTATGCCTCATCTTCGTGCTCGAGCATCAGATTTGTGACTCCCAGCGCTGACCAGGAGGCAGCATTGTTCTTGTCGTACTTAACTGCATTCTCAAACGCCTCAAGCGCATCTAAAGTGTCTTTTTTGAGGATACAGATTCGTCCTTTCTCGGACCATACCGACGCGGCATTCGGCTCACGACGTAACATTGCTTCGATATCTTCGAGGGCTGCATCGTACTGCTCCATTGATGCGCGGGTGTCTGCTCGGAGCAACATGTACGTACGATTCTCCGGCGAGAAATGCAAGGCTTGCGTATAATCCTGTTCCGCCAGTTCAGGTTGGTTCAATTGCCGATAGATATACCCGCGTGCATAATAGATACCCGGCGAGAAAGGATTGCGTTCGATAGCAGCATTACAGTCCTTCAAGGCACCTTGGTAGTCTTCCAGTTGGATCTTGGCAATCGCCCGGTAGAAATAAGGTTCAGCCAGATACGGCTTCAAACTGATGACCTGGTTGAAATATTGGATGGACAAAACGTAATCCTCAAAGTACAACGCATTTCGTCCGATCGCGGTAATGCGGTCGGTGTTGAGCTGCGCCCATACAGGAGTACAGAGTACAGAGTACAGAATACAGACTGATAATGCTATGTATCTATAAACTTTCAACTTTATTTGCACCCTTCATTCGGATCAAACCATTTAGGGATATCGAATTGTTCTTCCGGACTGTAACCCAATTCCGGATCAGCAAGGATCTTCTGCATATACAATGCACAGATAGGTAGCGCCATAGACGCACCTTGTCCTTCGGCCATGTTGTCGAAATGGATACCACGGTCTTCTCCTCCTACCCACGTGCCGCTGACCAGAGAGGGCGTAAAGCACATAAACCAACCGTCAGAGTTATTGTTCGTCGTACCGGTCTTACCGCCCATCGGAGCCGTGATACCGTATTTGAAACGGGTACGGACACCTGTTCCATGGTCGAGTACCTGACGCAGCATGTAAATCATCTTATAGGCTGTTGTCTCACTGATGATCTCGTGCGTTTTGGGCGTGAACGTACCTATCACATTGCCGTTGTTATCCTCAATACGAGTAACATACAGCGGCTCGGTACGGATTCCTTTGTTGGCAAAAGTCGTATAGGCGTCCACCATCTCTTCTACGCTGACCTCGCAGGGTCCGAGACAGAGCGAAACCACAGGATCCAGTTGACCTTGGATACCGAAAGACTGCATCATCTTGACCAGTTGTTCCGGCGTAAAGAGCGACATCAAATAGGCCGCCATCCAGTTGGAGGACTCTTTTAGTCCCCAAGTCAGCGTTACCGTATCGCCTTGGTACTTGTCGTGCGTGTCGCGCGGTACCCAGCGGGTCCCATCCGGGAGAACAAAGACCACGGAGTCATACACCCAGGTCTCGCAGGGCCACATGCCTTCGTCCATTGCAAGTGTGTAGAGGTACGGTTTGACGGTCGATCCTACCTGCCGACGACCTTTGGTCGTCATATCGTACTGGAAATGCGCAAAATTAGGTCCGCCTACGTACGCCTTGACGTGTCCCGTATGCGGGTCCATGGACATAAAACCGCAACGCAAATAACTCTTCAACCATTTGATGGAGTCGTACGGACTAAGCACCGTATCGATCAATCCATGTGTATAGTCAAACACCTGCATCTCGCGCGGCACCATGAACGAAGCAATAATCGAGTCGTGACTGATACCGGCACGTTTCATGTTACGATACCGGTCGGTCTGCCGCATGGAACGGTTCATAATACCGTCCACCTCGGACTGTGTGAGTTGCTTGGAGAACGGTGCATTCTTCTTGCGTTTGAGTTCCTTAAAGAACGCTTTCTGTTGCGCCTGCATATGTTCGCTAACCGCCTCTTCGGCATAACGTTGCATACGCGAGTCGATGGTCGTGTATATCTTCAGACCGTCCTGATAGAGGTCGTACGAAGAACCATCTGCTTTCTTGTTCTTCTCGCAGAAACCGTAGAGCGCATTGTTTTCCCACTGCCAGAGGTCCAGTTTATACTGCTGTTTGTTCCACTCCGAATAATCACTCTCCCGTGGCTCTTTGGCCGTCAGCACCGTACGTAAGTACTCCCGCAAGTAAGGTGCAGGACCTTGTTTGTGATCAACCGAACTGTAATGCAAGGTAAGAGGTATCGCAGCGACGGAATCTTTGGTTGCCGCGTCGATGTATCCGTATTTCTCCATCTGACCCAGTACCGTGTTGCGGCGGTTGGTTGCCCGAACCGGGTGACGAACAGGGTTGTATAACGAGGGGTTCTTACACATACCTACCAACATCGCGGCCTCTTCCAGTTTGAGCTCAGAAGGGGTAGTGGAGAAATAGACCTGCGAAGCCGTTTGAACGCCAACCGCGTTGTACAGGAAGTCAAACTGATTGAGGTACATCAGCAGAATCTCATCTTTCGAGTAGAGCCGCTCCAACTTGGTTGCAATCACCCATTCAATCGGTTTTTGCATGGCCCGTTCAAAGATATTATTGGCTCGCGGAGACCATAACTGCTTAGCCAATTGTTGGGTCAACGTACTACCTCCACCGGCACGACCCAGTTTGAGTACCGCACGGAACATGGACTTGAAGTCCACACCGGTGTGCTCGTAGAACCGTACGTCTTCGGTTGCCACAAGCGCGTTGATCAGGTTAGGGGAGAGGTCCGTGTACTGCACGCCGATACGATTCTCGTATCGGTAGTAACGTCCCAGCGACTGCATGTCCGCCGAGATGACCTCACTGGCAAAGGTGTTCTTCGGGTTCTGCAACTCCTCCAAAGGCGGCAAATAACCCAAAGCACCTTTGGTGATCAACCAAATCACCAGAAAAGCCACCAGAATGCCTCCCAAGAAGAGGCTCCAGAACCAAATCAAAAACGGTTTGTACCAAGTCTTTGTATTCATATCATCAAATCTTCAATTATCCTGTTTAATATATGCAATCCTTTTTGCGTGGCCACGATGCGTCCGTCCTTCTCTTGCAGCAGTCCATTTTGCAATTTGCTCTCGATAATGGACCGATGTTGGACCGAAAATGGACCGACAATACCTCGACTCGTGCGCAGCCCTAACATTATACCTTCGTTGTACAGGTCGGTCTCCGACAAAATCTCTCTCTCACGTTGGTATTTCCCATCTATATAAGTCTCCAGATCATCGGCATTCCAACTGCGTTCTTTTCCTATATAACTATGCGCACCCGCGCCTACGCCTACGTACGGAGTTCCGTTCCAATAATTACTGTTATGTTGCGCCTCGCAGCCGGGCAGGGCAAAATTACTCACCTCATAATGCGCCCATCCTGCCTCTTTCAGTCGCGCACAGAGATAGTCGTACATCGCGTTTTCTGTCTCTTCATCGATCGCTTCTATCTGTCCGGTTTCCAGTAGTCGCGTCAGCGCCGTTCCCTCTTCGTACATCAACCCGTAGGACGATAGATGCTGTACATTCAGACCGATCGCTGTCTCGATATCCGCTTTCCACTCCTCCATCGTTTGGGTAGGGAGTGCATACATCAGGTCGATGGACAAGTTGTCAAAACCGGCCTCTTGCGCCATCCTCACCGCTGTGAGGGCTTGTTGTGCCGTATGTCTGCGTCCGATCAATGTCAGCAGACGATCCTGAAAACTCTGTATCCCGATGGACAGTCGGTTGATACCGGCTTCGCGGATCGCTTGCAAGTATGGTTGCGTGGCATCTCCGGGATTGATCTCCATCGTGATCTCCGTTGCATGCGCGGTGCCAATCGCCTCCAGAATCCGCTGTATGTCTTCGGCCGGCAGGGTACTGGGTGTCCCTCCTCCGAGGTAAATCGTACGTATCTCTCCCGCTTCGTGCTTACGTGCGGCAATCTCTTTTAACAGGGCCTCCACATATGCCTCTCTGCGCTCCAGCAACGTGGTGGAGAAGAAATCGCAATAGAGACACCGCTTCTTACAGAACGGAATATGTACGTACAATCCTGCCATCAATCTTTGTGCCAAAACGCGGTACCTACCAGCTCATCGGGCATGTATTGTTGTTCTGTCCAATGTCCCGGATAGTCGTGCGGGTACTTATATCCGTCGCTGTAACCCAGTTCTTTCATCAGACTCGTCGGGGCGTTGCGCAAGTGCAAAGGCACCGGTAAGTTTCCCGTCTCACGCACTTTAGCCAGCGCCGAATCAATCGCCAAATAGGCCGAGTTATCTTTCTTACAGGTCGCCAGATAGATGGTCGTCTCTGCTAAAGGAATCCTGCCTTCCGGCCAGCCGATCTTGTTCACTACATCAAAACACGTGTTCGCCAGTAACATCGCATTCGGGTTAGCCAGACCGATATCTTCGCTGGCCAGGATGACCAATCGGCGAGCAATGAACTTCGGGTCTTCTCCCCCTTCGATCATTCGTGCTAACCAGTAGATCGCTGCGTTCGGGTCACTGCCGCGTACCGACTTGATAAAGGCTGAGATGATATCGTAATGCATCTCGCCGTCTTTGTCGTAGGCCACAGGGTTCTGTTGCAGTTGTTTGGTAACGGTCTCGTTGTCGATGATTTTGACACCGCTGTTACTTACCAACTCAATGATATTGAGCAACTTACGTGCATCTCCTCCGCTGTACCGCAGCAGGGCATCGGTGTCCTTTACTTCCAGTCCCAAGGACCGGATATACTCGTCTTGCGTCAGTGCACGGTGCAGTAACTCCATTAGATCGTCCTTGTCCAAGGACTTGAGTACATACACCTGACAACGGCTGAGTAGGGGAGTGATCACTTCAAAACTCGGGTTCTCGGTTGTGGCACCGATCAGGGTGATCGTTCCTTCCTCGACTGCACCTAACAGACTGTCTTGCTGACTCTTGCTGAACCGATGGATCTCGTCGATAAACAGGATCGGACTGCGACTGTCTGCGGGAGCAAAGAGTCCGCTGTTGAGACTCGCATTCCGTTTGGCCTTGTCAATCACGTCCCTCACCTCTTTCACACCGCTAGTCACCGCACTTAACGTATAAAACGGTCGTTGCAGTTGGTGCGCGATGATACGGGCAAGGGTCGTCTTACCCACACCCGGAGGACCCCACAGGATAAAACTGGCGATGTTACCGCTCTCGATCATCTGTCTCAGGATTGCCCCTTGACCCACCAGATGTTTCTGGCCTATGTATTCGTCCAGATTCTTCGGACGCAGTCGTTCTGCTAATGGCAACATAGTAGTTCTTTGGCTGTATTCAGTGCCGCTTCGCTGGTGTGCTTACCACTCAGCATGCTGGCTATTTCTTGTATTCGCTCTCCCTCACTCAGACATGCGATATGTGTCTCCGTACGGGTAGCCGTATCCGCCTTATAGACCTTGTAATGGTGCGCACCCTTGGCGGCAATCTGCGGCAGATGGGTGATGGCAATGATCTGACGATGGGTCGCCATCTCCTGCATAATAGAGGCCATCTGCGTCGCGATATCTCCACTTACACCCGTGTCTATCTCATCAAAAATGATCGTCGGCAGACCTTTGGTGTTAGCTATCAAGGCCTTGATACAAAGCATCAGACGACTGATCTCACCGCCGGACGCTACTTCACTCACATTTCGTAAACTCTGATTCAAGTTAGCTGCAAAACGGATCTGTACCTCGTCGCAACCATTTGGTGTAAAGTCCGGGGTGGGGAGGATCGCAATCTGTACGTTTGCATGTGCAACACCTAGCCGTTTGAGATCCGCGATCAGCTTTTCGCACATATGCGGAGTCACGGCTTTGCGACTCTTGGTAAGCACGTCTGCCGCTTTGGTGAGGGCTGATTTCTCGGTCTCCAGTACTTTCTTCGCTTGCTCGATATCAAAATCAAAACTGTCCAAACGGTTCACTTGTTCCGCTAAATCGTCCCGCATTCCGATCAGTTCTTCGACCGTCTCGGCACTGAATTTCCGTTTCAGTTCTTCCAGTGTCCCGATGCGCTCTTCCACCCATTCCAGACGTTGCGGATCCATTTCGATATGACGTAACTTACGTTCCGCCTCCTCGGCGATGTCCTGGAGCTCAATACGGGCACTGTCGATGCGTTCCTGCAACTCAGATGCTGCGTCTTCCAACCGACAAGCACGCAGTACTTCTATCGCACTGCCTTGTTCACCACTCAGGGCCTCCACCGCAGTCTGCAGGGCCGTTTGGATCTCTTCCGCGTGACTGAGCGTGTACTGCTCCTGTTCCAAGGCCTCCAGTTCACCGGCTTCCAAGTTCGCCTCATTGAGCAACTGGTACCGGTACTGGATATAATCCGCATCGGTCTGACTCTTCTTGGCCAGCGCCTGCAACTTATGCAAGGCCTCTAAAGCCGCTGTGTACCGTTCGTATTGCTGACTGTACGCGCTTAGTTGCTCATCGTTTTGTGCTACCGCATCTACGACCTCCAACTGAAAATCTGCGTTCTCAATCAGCAAGTTCGCGTGCTGGCTGTGGATATCGATCAGTCGGTTAGCCAACACTTTGAGTTCCTGCAGCGTCACCACGCTGTCGTCCACAAACGAACGACTCTTGCCGTTCGCATAGAGTTCACGACGGATAATCCCCTCATCAAACTCCGCTTCGATGATACATTTGTCCTCGCCGTCTGTGATGGCCTTACTATCCGCACGCGCACCGAGCACCAACGCCAGAGCACCTAAGATGATACTCTTTCCGGCACCGGTCTCACCAGTCATCACCGAGAAGCCACTCTCAAAATCAATATCGAGATGACTGATCAGCGCGTAGTTTTGTATGTGTAAATGTTTTAACATTACTGGTTGATTCGATCATACGTACTCTGCCGCGTGGCATCGATATCCATCAGCAGATCATACACTTCTTTTTTCTCTTTGTCCGTTCCTTTACGGAAGATATCCACCAACTCATCGGCCTTGGCGTCCAGGAAGGTATTGATCACGTACGTCGCAGGACGAGCACGATAGGCTTCCTTCAGCACCGGCATGCCTTGTGCAATACGGGCACGACCGTTGGTGACGTTCCCGCTCATCTCATCGAGCCCCAAACGGTGGTACTCGTAGTAGAAATTGCGGTATTTCTTAAACGCCTCGTCCAGCAGGTTGTTGATCAATGCATAACGGTTTCGGTTGCTGTCAAAAGCTAACCAACCTTTCTGTTCCGAACTCTCCATACTGGCACTCTGACAGGTGTTAACAATCTCTTCACAGACCTGGAAAAAGGGAGTACCACCCAAACGTTGAAAACTATCCTGGTCGTGACCGATGATCAGATAACAGTAGTACGCCAACATCGCCGTGAGGTTGGTGGTAAATGTGTTCTGCTGCCAGTCCAGACGATCATACTCCTGGTAGGTGAAGTTGAAATTGCGGTCCACGAAATTGAGCAGCGGAGTGGTGTATGTCGTACCCCAAACCGGACGACGACTCTGCAGGGTCATCTCACATTTGTACATGTTATCCGCCGCTTCCTTGACCAAGATCAGCATGCTACACTCAATCTTCTCCTGCTCGGCGTACGTCATATTCGTCCAGCGGTTCTGGTTCATATACTCCTCGATGGACGATTTCAGCGTCTCATAGACCTGTTTGTTGGAGCCTTCTATCTGATCGGAGTTGATGGTCACCGTACAGTTGATCTCCTGCGCGTTCGCTAGGCTTGCAGCACATAGTATGCACGCTATGTAAAAAAACTTTCTCATTGATTAATCGACTCGATATTTCCGGTTTTGTCACTGAACACAATCTTCGGCAGGTCTTTGCCTACAAACATACTCTTCGGTAATGCCACATCGATACCTAATTGGGCAACAGGCACCGCACGATAGGCCAGTTTTTGACCCTTGTACAGGACGTTTACCGTGCAGTATCCCGGGATGTTATACACGATCTGCGTCATCTCCGGTGCTTTCTTCTTGTTCTTGGCATCTACAATCACCGGTTGGGCTACTTGTTGCTCACAGCTCATACGCACCTCAATCGTGTCGGCATCAACATTGTCGCTGTCCGTGAAACCGTTCTCTTCACTAAAGAACAGCAACTCACCGGCATCGTTAGGCACCACACGCACACTCTTGTGCTCTTCCCGTTTGAAGCGCTTGCCGACAAACAGACGCGTCAACTCCCGTTCCTGCTTATCCAACTCTTCGAGGACCAGTCGCATGGCCTCTCCGTCTGCCGGTGCGTTCTCCACTTCTCCGTTCAACAAATACATACGCGTCTCGCGCAGATGGAAGATCTGTTTGGCTACCTCGTGTGCCTGTGCCTCAGGATTAGCGGCTTTCAGCACCTCTTCCGGGTAGGGCGGAACCAATACCCGCGGTGCTTTATGCTTACGCTCTTTCTCGCACTCATCCTTTTTCGGTGCGGGTTTACCACCAAAGTGACGCACGTTATAACCTGTCAGCAGACCCTTGTCGTTGATATTCAACAACATCGGAAAACCGGCATCGGTGTTCACTTTATGCGGACGTTGATAGTCGGTCGTGGTAGCCGTACCGATACGTACGTCTTGCAGCGTACATACACTTCCGGTTTCCATCACCGCATCGGTCGCACCGATCATCGACTCCGCAAACTCTGCGTACTGTCCGCGTTCAAAACGTTCTACCGTGTAGGTAAAATCCAAACGGATCTCGGTCTTCGGACTGTAGTACACCAGTGCCGATTCGTTTTCTTCCAATACTTGTGCTTGCACCGCGCACAGCGCCAAAACTGCGGCGAAAATAACAAAAATTCTTTTCATATCTTTCATTCTTTCATTCTTTCATCCATTCACTCCAAATACCCCATGCTTCTTTGGCCTGACCGTATAACATCCCGATACCGTTTTGAATGGTCGCGCCCTGTGCCTTGCCTTTCTGCAAAAAGAGCGTCTCTTCTGGGTTATACACGCAGTCAAACAACAAATGTCGTGCCGAAATAAGTTCGTATGGTATATCCGGACAACTGTTTACGTCCGGGTACATACCTAAGGGCGTGCAATTCACAATGATTGTATGCTCGGCCATTATCTCCGGCGTCAAGTCCTTGTACCCCATTTGGCCTTCTTTCGTGTTCCGACTGACGAGGGTAGGGGTGATCCCTAATTTACGCAAACCGTAACACGCTGCTTTGGAGGCTCCACCGGTACCGAGTACCAGTGCTTTGCTATCGTATGCACGCAACAAGGGTTTGATGGACTCCATAAATCCCAAACAGTCCGTGTTGTAGCCCACACGCTTATATACCACATTCACCGCACCAATCGCCTGCGCAGTCTCATCCAATCGATCCAAAAACGGAATAATCGTTTGCTTGTACGGCAAGGTCACATTGAACCCATCCAGGGAGTCCAATAAATCTTCAATCTTCAATCTTAAATCTTCAATCCCTGTAGGATACAGGGAGTATTCCGCCTCAATATGCTCTGTTGCAAATTTCTCATTGAAATATTTCGCTGAGAACGAGTGCAAGAGTGGAAATCCTATAATACCATAGTGACGCATAACTTACCTTTTTTTATCGTTGCCTGATGGGTCTTGGAGGTGAATGTTTTACCTCCTTCTCCCTTTTGCAACGCATCGTATATCTTATCTATTTCAGCAAAATTACAATCGCGAAGTTCTTCGTGCAGTTTTGCCATCCCTGCTTCGCGGGTGTCTTTGCCTTCTAACCAATCTACATACCCTTGTATATATTCAGCCGTTTGAGCCATGTGTTCGATCTCGGCTTTGGTGTAAGTACGCAACTGTTCACGAACCGCATTTCGGGTGATCGAGGTGTCGCTGTTGGTGCTGTCGTTCACCCAATTGAGCTGCCTCTTGTCACGCAGGTAATGTTCAATATAATCCCGTGTGGTGCACAAAAGCGGACGTATAATTGGTACACCTTCCGGAACCATAGGATTGGTACTGACCGATCGCATGCCGGCTAAACCACGCAGTCCCGTGCCGCGTTTGAGGTTCAATAAAAGTGTCTCAGCCTGGTCGTTCTGATGGTGCGCTACGCAGATAGCCTGACAGCCCTGTTGACGCGCTACTTCCGCAAACCATGCGTACCGCAACTCCCGTGCCGCTACTTCGATACTTACATTGTGCGCACTCGCATAGGCTTTCGTATCAAAGTCTTTAACTTCCAACGGTACGTTCCATTGTGCACACAGCTCCCTCACAAAAGCCGCATCTCGCTCACTCTCCTCACCACGCAGATGAAAGTTACAATGCGCTGCTATACATCGATAGCCCGCACGCAACAACACATCCAACAGGGCCACACTGTCTGCACCACCACTGATAGCTACCAACACCGGTTTGTCTTTCTCCAACAACCCGTGTTTGCGTATATATGTACTAACTCTGCGCAGCAATTTTTAATTCTTAATTCTTAATTTTTAATTCAGTCCTCTATATTTAACGCGTTTGGGCTCGCAAGCCTCTTCACCGAGCCGCATCTTCTTATTCTGCTCGTACTCCGAGTAACTGCCTTCAAACCAGAACACCTTACCGTCTCCCTCGTACGCCAGGATATGCGTACAAATCCTATCCAGGAACCAACGGTCGTGACTAATCACTACCGCACAACCGGCAAAGTTCTCCAGACCTTCCTCTAACGCACGCAGCGTGTTCACATCGATATCGTTCGTCGGCTCGTCCAGCAATAGTACGTTCGCTTCGGATTTGAGCGTCAGAGCCAAATGCAAACGGTTTCGTTCACCACCGGACAGTACACCGCATTTCTTCTCTTGATCTGCACCGGTGAAATTAAAACGACTCAAGTACGCCCGCGCATTGATCTCACGACCTGCTACACGGATAAACTCCGTTCCGCCGCTGATCTGCTCAAACACACTCTTATTCGGGTCGATATCCGCATGTTGCTGATCGACGTAACCGATCTTGACCGTCTCACCGACACTAAAGGTACCCTTATCAGCCGTCTCGCTACCGATGATCATTCGGAACAAGGTCGTTTTACCCGCACCGTTTGGCCCAATCACACCGACGATACCGTTGGGCGGTAACATGAAATTGAGGTCCTCAAACAGCAACTTGTCACCAAAAGACTTGGCCACACCTTCGGCATTAATGACCTTGTTACCCAAACGCGGACCGTTCGGAATAAAGATCTCGAGTTTCTCCTCGCGTTCCTTCTGCTCTTCGTTCAACATGCGGTCGTACGAATCCAAACGTGCTTTCTGTTTGGCGTGACGTGCTTTCGGAGCCATTCGGATCCATTCCAACTCACGCTCCAGAGTCTTGCGACGCTTGCTGGCCTGTTTCTCCTCCATCGCCATACGATTGGTCTTCTGCTCCAACCAAGACGAGTAATTGCCCTTCCAAGGAATACCTTCACCGCGGTCCAGCTCCAGAATCCAACCTGCTACATTATCCAGGAAATAACGATCGTGCGTGATACAGATCACCGTACCCGCATATTGCTGCAGGTGTTGCTCCAACCAATCGATACTCTCGGCATCCAAATGGTTCGTTGGCTCGTCCAAAAGCAGCACGTCCGGTTGTTGCAACAACAGACGACAGAGCGCCACACGACGACGTTCACCTCCGGAGAGGGTAGGCACTTTGGCATCGTCCGGAGGACAACGCAACGCGTCCATGGCGCGGTCGAGTTTCTGGTCAATGTTCCATGCGTCGGCAGCATCCAGTTTGTCTTGCAACTCTGCCTGCCGTGCCAAGAGCTTATCGAAATCGGCGTCCGGTTCACCAAAAGCCATATTGATCTCATCGTACTCCTTGAGCATGTCCATAATGGGTTGCACGCCTTCCTGAACAATCTCACGTACGGTCTTCTCGGGATCGAGTTTCGGATCTTGCTCCAGGTATCCTACCGAATAGCCGGGCGACCATACCACCTCTCCCTGGTACTCTTTCTCAATACCGGCGATGATCTTCAGCAAGGTCGATTTACCGGCACCGTTCAGACCGATGATACCGATCTTGGCACCATAGAAAAAACTCAGGTAGATATTTTTTAACACCTGTTTCTGGGGACCAAAACTCTTATTCAGTCCCACCATCGAGAAAATGATCTTCTTATCGTCTGCCATTTCTTTCAACTTTCAACTTTCAACTTTCAACTGCTTTCACGTACTCCGCAAACGTGAAAGCATAGGGGTTATTTTCGTCTGCGCTGTGCCGCTCTGCGCTCAGCTGTTTCCAAACCGCCGGATCAATCTCCGGGAAGAACGTATCCGCATCGTTCCAGGAATGATGAATATGCGTGATATAGAGCTTATCCGCACGCTCCATCATTTGCCGATACACCATACCTCCGCCGATCACAAACGCTTCTTCGTCCGGGCTCACCTTCGCTTCCATTTCGTCCAAGGAATAAACCGTTTCGGCTCCTTCGAAAGTTTTGCCGGCAACGTCCGTCAGCACGATATTGCGCCGATTCGGCAGCGGGTGCTTAGGCAGCGACAGAAACGTCCGCTCACCCATCATTACTGTGTGTCCACTCGTGATCTCTTTAAAATGCTTCAAGTCCGCCGGCATGTGACACAGCAGGTCACCTTTTTTCCCAATCGCATAGTTCTCTGCGATGGCTACAATAATCGAAATCATTAATTCTTAATTTTTAATTTTTAATTAAACAGACACCTGTCCGGCAATATGAGGGTGGGGATCGTAACCTTCCAGTTGGAAATCTTCAAACTGGAAGCCAAACAAATCCTTTACCTCAGGATTAATAATCATCTTCGGCAACGCTCTCGGCTCACGCGTCAACTGCAATTTCACCTGCTCCAGATGGTTCAAGTAAATATGTGCGTCACCGAGCGTGTGTACAAAATCACCGCACTCCAAACCCGTCACCTGCGCCATCATCTGCAGGAGTAGCGCATAACTCGCAATATTAAACGGTACACCGAGGAAAATATCCGCACTCCGCTGGTAGAGTTGCAGACTCAACTTACCGTCCGCGACGTAGAACTGGAACAGACAGTGACAGGGCGGCAACGCCATCTTCTCCACTTCCGCTACGTTCCACGCACTGACCATCAGACGTCGGCTGTCCGGGTTGTGCTTGATCTGCTCTACCAGATTCTTAATCTGATCGATATGACCACCGTTATAGTCCGGCCAACTACGCCATTGATGCCCGTAAACCGGACCCAACTCACCGTTCTCGTCTGCCCATTCGTTCCAGATACGCACCCCGTGATCCTGCAGATACTTCACGTTCGTGTCGCCCTGTAAGAACCACAGCAGCTCATAGATGATCGACTTAAGATGCAGTTTTTTCGTGGTCAGCAACGGAAAACCGTCGGCCATCTTAAACCGCATCTGGTGCCCGAACACCGACATCGTTCCCGTGCCTGTCCGGTCGTGTTTGACAGTGCCTTCTTCCAGCACTCTACGGCATAAATCCAAATATTGTTGCATTCTTAATTCTTAATTTTTAATTCTTAATTAATACAACTTGTACGTTGTTTTAAGAACCTTAAACTCGGTACGACGGTTAATCTGGTTGCAGATCTCCTGTTTGTCCGCGGGTAGGGCAGTGATAAACGCCTCGTCCAGCACTTGCTCCACCGGAATCCACGGGTACTGCTTGTTGAGTGCTTTGTCCGCTACCACCGGTTTGGTCTTACCGTATCCCACCGGGGTCAGACGTTCCGCTTCGATACCGCGTTTCTTGAGAAAATCGCAACAACTCTGTGCACGTTTCTGACTCAACTCGTTGTTGAACTCGTCCGTACCCTTCATATCGGTGTGGGCAGAAAGCTCAATCGTGATATTAGGGTTGTCGTTCAGCAACTTAACCAGTTTTTCCAACTCTGTCTCCGAGGCCTTTGTTATATCCCATTTACCGAACTCATAGAAGATATTCTCCATCTTCACCGGTCGTGAGATCGGGTTCAAAGCAAAGTTCACATTATACGTCTTGCTGTCCTTCAGGCCCAAGGTGTTCCATTGTTCTTTGGCGTTCAGGTGTCCGCGGCAGGTCGCTAACATAACGTATTTCACGTCCTTTTTCAGTTTGATCTTATACGTCCCATCGCGTCTTGCATTGAGCTTGCTGTTTGTCCCATCGGAACCCACAATACGCAGTACCGCCTCGCTGAGCGGATTGCCTTGTTCGTCCGTTACTGCTCCTTCCACCAAAAACTCCATCTCCGGTAACACAAAGCGGTAGATCTTGTCAAAACCTTTCTTGTCACCGCGGTTGGAACTAAAGAAACCATTCTGGCTCTCACCTTCAAACGTGATACCGAAATCGTCTCCGGTGCCGTTGAACGGTGCGCCCATATTGTACAGCAACCATACCACCGAGTCCTTATTTGTCGTGTCCCTTGTCGCTTTGAAGAGGTCTAATCCGCCGTATCCGGGATGTCCGTTACTTGCAAAATACAGCGTCCCATCGGCGTGAACGTACGGGTACATCTCGTCCGCAGCCGTGTTGATACCTTTACCTAGCGGCTGAGGATTGACCCATTCGCCGTTATCCAACTCCGCACACCAGATATCCTTGCCTCCCATACCGCGCGGGTCGTCGCACACAAAGTATAAGGTGTCTCCCGCAGGGTTCAGCGCCGGGTGACCCACGGTGATTGAACTGTCGGCAAATAACTTCACTTCCTGCGGTTCACCCCATTCACCACTTGCGCGTTCACTGCGGAAGATCTTGGCACCCAGGTCCTGACCGTTAATCGGTTTCGAATAGGTAAACAACATCGTGCGGCCGTCGTTGGTGAAGCAACAAACACCCATCTCTGCCATTCCGGCTGACTTACCACCACCGGTCGAGTCGTTCTGCTGTTCTTCCTCTTCACCGCCGTCGTACAGGCCCTCTGTCAGCACAATATCTTCCCATAAACCTGCCGCATTCTTACGCGTCTGGTAGAGTTGGAACAACTGCTGACCCGTGACGTTACTCGGTCGTTTGAGCTTCTTGCTGTTGCTCTTGCTCTTCTCCGGACGGTTAGAGGTAAACATCAACGCATCACTGTTATCTCCGATAAACATCGGTGCGAACGTACTTGAGCGCTTGGCGTTAAATTCCTTCGCCTCGGAAATCTTATACCGCGAACCTTCTTTCTTCCACTCCTCGATCTTCATACATGCGTACTTGCCGGCTTTCGCTACATACTCGTCCGGGTGGGATTCGAGGTACAGATCGTAACTCTTGGCGGCGTCTTTGTACTTACCTTGATACTGCAGCGCCTGGGCACAATGCAGGAACACAATCGAGTCCTGCAACTGGTACTTGTTGCGCAGCGCGTTCTGGTAACAGTTCACCGCACGCGGGTTGTTAATCAACCGGTAACACTCGCCTTGTTTGAACGCCACGTATCCCTTCAGCGGTTTGTCCGTTTTCGAGGAGATACGGCCGTAACAGGACTTGTAGATATCCGCCGCGGTGTAATACTCACCAATAGCGAACTTCTTATCCGCTCGCTTGATCCGCTGCTGAATAGAGCACCCGCTCAGACACAGCATCGCTAATACTATAGTTAGAATTTTTCTAGTCATTCTAGGTTTTCTAGGATTTCTAGGTCGTCTAGTTCAACTCGTGGATCACGAGTCCGCTTCTCAATTTCGGTTCAAACCACGTCGTCTTCGGCGGCATAATATTGCCCGAGTCTGCAATGTCGATGATCTGCTGCATCGTAACAGGGTAGAGTGCCAGCGCAACTTTCATCTCACCGCTATCCACTCTCCTCTTTAACTCACCCAGACCACGGATACCACCCACGAAATCAATCCGTTTGTCGCTCCGCAGGTCTGTGATACCGAGGATCTTGTCCAATATCAGGTTACTGCTGATCGTCACGTCCAGTACACCAATCGGATCGGCATCATTGTACCGACCTTCCTTGGCCGTCAACGAATACCATTTGCCGTCCAGATAGAGGCTGAAGTTATGCAGTGCTTGCGGTTTATATATCTCTTTACCTTTGTCTTCGACTTCAAAATCAGCCTTTAGGGCCTCCAAGAACTGCTCACTCGTCAGTCCGTTCAGGTCCTTCACTACACGGTTGTAGTCGATGATATTGAGTTGATTGTCCGGGAAACAAACGGCGAGGAAATAACCCTTACCGACACCTGCAGCAGCGGCTGTACGATGGTGTCCGTCGGCAATATACATCGCCGGAATTTCCTCAAAGATCTCCGTGATCTTGTTGATCGTCTCTTTGTTGTCGATCACCCAGAACGTGTGCCTGAATCCTTCCGGCGCCGCTACAAAATCGTACTCCGGCTCACCCTTAACCACCTCTGCTACGATCTTATCCAAATCGTCGCGGTGAGGGTAGGCGAAGAACACCGGCTCCATGTTGGCGTTCAAGGTCCGCACGTGCTTCATACGATCCTCTTCTTTATCGCGTCGCGTCAACTCGTGTTTCTTGATACGACCCTCGATATAGTCGTTCACCCACGCATCTACCACCAGACCGTACTGCGTGTGCTCACCGTGGGTCGCCAAACGATGACCCTTAGGAATGGTCTGGGCATACACATAATAATGCGGCTCCTGATCCTGCACTAACCATCCCTTGATCTTAAAGCGTTGGTACTGCGATTTGGCTTCAGGATACACACGCGGATCGTGTTCGTCCGTACCCGGTGCAAAATTGATTTCCGGCTTAATGATGTGATAGAGCGACATCTCATTGCCTGCCGCCTCCTGACGCGCCTCTTCACTGTTCAGCACATCATACGGACGACTACTCACTTGCTCCACCAGCTCTTTCGGCGGCCGTATTCCCTTAAAAGGTTTTATTTTCATAAAATCTCAGATTATTCTGATTACTCTGATTTATTTTGCAGGCGCCGCAACCTTCTCGCCGCCCATCGCGCAGGTACCGTTAAACACCGCACCGGGCTCTACAATCAGGGTCTTGGTATGTACATCGCCCAGAATCTTACCACTCGCGCGCAGACTCAACTGCTGACTGCAACTGATCTTACCGTCCATCAGACCCAAGATCTCTGCGTTCGCGCAGTTAACGGTACCTTTTACCTTACCGCCTTCACCGATAACGACCTTACCCGTACAGTTCAATTCACCTTCGATCAAACCGTCAATACGGAAATCACTGTCCGCCGTGATGTTACCCACGATCTTACTTCCTGCAGTCAATGCGTTGAACATCAAACCGCTCTGTTGTTTCTCATTTGCCATAATTCCTATATATTTTATTAATCAATTCGTACACAATTGGCCATAATAACCAAAATCGGGCGCAAAGGTACAAAAAAAAATTGACATACACAAGAGTGTATGCCATTTTTTATAAAAATAGTGGATAAAATTACTGTGCTACGAGGGTTTCTACTTTGCGTTGCGCCAGTTTTTGGAGCTTGATGCAGAAGTAGATGAGCACAATAAAACTGAGTCCACCGGCAACGGGATCCACCGAGCCGCTCATTGCGAGGGAGTCATATACTCCGTGTGCCAAGATCGGGAAAAGAAGGACCTTAACAGCGTTCTTGCGGGAAGGATCGATGAAGTGGTAGATGGAGTAATAGAAGCCCATCAGGATGGCAAACGCATAATGCCCCGGGACAGCCAAAAGGGCACGCATTGCTGCTACAGTTGCCCATCCTTCACCGCTCTGGAAGACGTACGAGACGTTCTCGATGGCGGCAAAGCCGAGTCCGACACAAACGGCATAGACGATACCATCAAAACGCTCGTCAAAATAGGGGTTTTTGCGGAGAACCAGCCATAAAGCGAGCAGTTTGGCGCACTCTTCGGGTACAGCTGCCACAAAGAAAGCTTGCACGGTCGTACCGAAGAGCGTGGTGGGGCCTCCTGCAGGGAAGAGATAATTGGAAATAACCATCTCCATGAGTGCGACGGGAATACAGAGTCCTGCACCTGCCAGAAGGGCACGGAATAACCACTTAAAAGGTTCCGGTTGAGCCGCATCTTTGCGCCAGATATAAAGGAAAAGAATGATAGCAGGTAATAACGCCGCAACAAGCATCGAATACATAGGATAAAGGATTATTCAGTTAGTTTTTTTATCATCGTGATATGAGGGATATCGGCCTCCATGAAGGTCTTTCCGGATGTCTCAAATCCGAACTTCTCATAGAAGGGAACGACCTGTGTTTGTGCATGCAGTACGAGGGACTTGGCGCCTTGGCGTTCGGCTTCGGAAATGGCTTGCAAGAGGATGTACCTGCCGTGTCCTTTTCCGCGTTCGGTAGTAAGCATACGACCGAGGATCCATTGACCACGCTCTTTGCCTTTGAATAAACGTGCGTAGGCAAGCACCTGTCCTTTGCGGTGAACGGCAAGATGGATGGCATTGTAATCGATTCCGTCGAAGTCCTGATAGCGGATATTTTGCTCCATGTAGAAGACTGCAAAACGCGCTTTAAGGATTTCGTATAGTTCGGTATTGGAGAGATCTGCAAAATGTCTGATATGTAATTTGAGACCTTTCGGAAGAGCCTTTGGAAACGGGTTCTTGCGACGTTTGCGTGACTCTGCTTTTGCCAGTTGGGCGCTGATGACAGCGTGGGCATAGGATCGGACTGTTTTGTAGCGTTTGGCTGTCATATCTTGAGCCACACTTTGATTGTACTCAAGGCGTTTACGGTCCCATTCGGCGTTTTGCTGCGGGTCCGCCACAATCGCATTGACGAGGGAAATAACCTTGCCGAATAACTTACGATGAGCTTTCTGCGCTTTGGATGGCGGAACGGAAGATTCGGACAGCGTATAGGATTGCTGTTCGCCGTTACGAATCCTGTAGACGGTAGAGCTTTTCTTGTTAACTTTTCCTCGAGTGCCCGGGAAAGCGTTGTCTTCTACTTTTGCCATGTTTTTTATCAAAAAGTATATATATACATAGTATATATATAGTATATGTTGAATTTTTGCTATTTTCTGCGTTTTATCCTATGGATATCCTATGGTTATGGTATGGGTATCCTATGGTCCGCATAGTCATTTCCCCTTGTTTTGGGTAACAGTTGTTATTTGTTTATTTATCTGCGTCGCCGATGAGGAGGAGAATGATCCAGGTCAGGATGGGCGAGAAACAGAAGGAAAGGAGCGTCCAAGGCAGCGGATCACGACGACGATTCTTGGCCATGCGATAGGCGATATAAATGCGGAAAAAGAAGGTAAGGATAAGTCCGATAGCCGCGATAAGGAGCCACAAGAAGATCATACCTGTTACCGTCATTCCGGCAAAGAGAGCGACAAAAAAGTCAGACATCGAGAGAAAGAAATTTTCCATAATTGTGCGATTTTACAAATTTGGGTGCAAAGATAGTAAAAAAAGTTGGAACATGCAAGAATTTTATAAAAAAATATGGAAAAACGCGCGCGTACTTGCGTATATGAGAAAAAAGTTGTATCTTTGCACCCGATTTATGTCTATACTGATAGTAATAGGACTGGTGGGGGCGGCGATGTTGCTGCTGAGTGTGGGGGTGATCTTCCGCAAGGATCACTCGTTTCGGTCGCAGCATATTCATCAAAATGAAAGGATGAAAAAAGACAAAATTCATTGCGCGATAAGCGAGGATGCAATTGAAAGAAAAAAACAAAAAAAACACTGATTATTTATAAATAAATTTAACATAACTCGTTCGAATAAATCTTTGAATTTTGCAAATTTCTATAAATAATCAGACAAAAACATAAAAAACATTTAAATACATTATAAAATGAACAAGATTAATTTATTGGTTGAATCGATTTTGGCAGCAGGAGTGGTTGCCTTGTTTGTGTTGTTTTTTACGGTGAATCCGTGGGCAAAGAAAGCCGGTGAGGCAGTAGAGGCACAGGGCGAGTTGTTGCCGATTGCGATTGTGAACACCGACTCGATTCTGCTGCACTACACCTTGGCGGTGGAGTCGTCGGAGAAGCTGCAGAGTCAGTACGAGGAGTCGATGGTGAAACTCGACGATCGTGCTAAAGCCTTCCAAAAAGAGTACGAGAGTTTCCAGCAGGACGTGCTGAACTTCCAGAAGAAGGTAGAGGCCGGTGCTTTCCTGAGTCGTGAGCGTGCAGAAAGCGAGCAGAGTAGGTTGCAGAAGAAAGAGCAACAGTTGATGGTGAAACAACAAGACCTGGAGAACCTGCGTCAGAAGTTGAGTAATGATTTTATGGCACAGCAGTCGGAATTGACCCAACAGTTGCAGGACAGCGTGCAGGCGTATCTGCGTGAGTTGAACAGCGACGGTCGTTACCACCTGATTTTGAATGATGCAGTGCTGCTGAACAAGACCGCAGGATACGATATTACGAATGAAGTAATCGAAGGCTTAAACGCACGGTACCAGAAGTAATAACGTTCTGACGTTATGACGACATTACGACAGATAGGATTTATTTTTGCGGCGAGTCTCTCGTTAAGCCTAAGTGCTCAACGCATTCCTCAGATGATCGAGTACACGGAAGTGTATGATTTTCTGGAGGAGTTGACGACGGATGGTGTGATTGAGACGAATGCGGCGATCAAACCGTACACGCGGGATTATATCGCGGCGCGGTTGATGGAGGCGCAAGCCAAGGATTCGTTGCTCAATAAACGTCAGAAGGAAGACCTGCAGTTCTATCTGCAGGACTTCGCGTTGGAATGCGACACGCTTCCTACTTATTACTCGTACGGACACAAGCATGTGACGCAATGGAAGACCGCGGTGTCGAACCTCAATCTGGCGGACCCGAGTCTGCATATTCTGACGAAAGACAAGATCTTCAAAATGCGGGTGCGGCCGATTCTGGGCATGGACCTGAGTTATAACAAGAAGGGCCTTTTGACGCACCGTGTGTACGGCGCAGAGATCCAGATGGACATCGCACACCATGTCTCGATCTGGGGCTCGATAAGAGACAACAGCTGGGATGGGACCCGATTGAAAGAAAGTTATTTCCCGACGATCTATGACCAAATTAGCGGTGCGCGTGTGACGAAGCCGCAGTACCTGAATAATCTGGCGGGTGTGCAGTACAAGGAGTCCAACTACGGTGGTGATTTCTCGGATTCTCGTGGCGGAATCTCGTTGTATGCCTGGTGGGGTAGTATCAGTGTGCAGCGTGAGCGGGTGACTTGGGGAGATGCCCAGCACTGTTCGAATATATTGTCTGCACACAATCCTGCTGTTCCGATGGTGACACTGCAGTTAACGCCCTGCAAGTGGTTCCAGTTCGATTATTTCCATGCGTGGCTGGTGAGCAATGTGATTGACTCGACCTATTACTACGCGGAGAACTACAAGGAAGGCGTGACGAAGTACAACTACCGGCCGGCGAATAAGTTCATGGCGGCGAATATGTTCACGTTTATGCCGTGCAAGTATATTCAGTTCGGTTTCGGTAACTCGATTGTGTATGCGGAGCGGAACGTACAAGCGGCCTACTTCATTCCGATTGCGTTCTACAAATCGCTGGATCATTTGTTGACGAAGGGGATGAGTACGGAGAACCAGAACAGTCAGGCTTTTGCGACGATCACGGTGCGTCCGACCGATCATCTGCGACTGTACGGTTCGTTCTTCCTGGATGAGTTCAAGTTAGCGCGTCTGAAGAAGAGCAATCCGCAGAAGAACCCGATCTCGTACCTGGTGGGCTTCAACTGGAGCGGCTGGCCGGTGAAGGGCTTGGCGTTAAGGGGAGAGTTTATGCGGAGTTATATTGCGACGTATGTACACTCGATTGCGGTGCTGGACTATACGTCGAACAGCTACCAGATGGGCCACTATATGGGTGCCAACGCGCAGAGTATCTGGTTGCAGTTAAGTTACCGTCCGACGCGGAGCCTGCGTCTGACACTCGATTATACGCGTGACACCAAATATACGGCGTACGATTATATCCGCGGGGACATCAAGAATATCATCTCGCAGACACCGTTCAAGAATGCAATCTGGAAGAACGACGAGATTAGTTTCCGCGCGGTGTATGAGGTGTTTAACAACTGCTACGCGCATGTCGATATGGCGTATAACTACGCGCGGGCTGGGAAAGCAGAGGACCTGGATCTGTATAGTCCGGTCTATCTTCAGGGCAAGAATCTGACGATGTCTTGCGGACTGTCGTTCGGGTTTTAATTAAAAATTAAGAATTAAAAATTAAGAATTAATAATTAAGAATTCTAATATAATGAAAAAGGAAATTCAATTTTCGCTGGTGTACCGCGACATGTGGCAGAGTAGCGGTAAGTACGTGCCTCGTAAGGATCAGTTGGCGCGGATTGCGCCGGTGATCATCGACATGGGCTGTTTTGACCGTGTGGAGACCAACGGCGGTGCGAGTGAGCAGGTGAACTTGTTGTACGGAGAGAACCCGAATCTGGCGGTGCGTACGTTCTGTAAGCCCTTCAATGAGGCGGGTATCAAGACGCATATGTTGGACCGCGGTCTGAACGCGTTGCGTATGAACCCGGTGCCGGCTGATGTAAGGCAGTTGATGTACAAAGTGAAGCACGCGCAGGGTACAGATATCACACGTATCTTCTGTGGTCTGAATGACCCGCGGAACATTATTCCGTCCATCAAGTGGGCGAAAGAGGCGGGTATGACTGCACAAGCCACGATGTGTATCACCTATTCGAAGGTACACACGGCGGAGTATTATATCAACCTCGCGGAGCAGCTGATTGAGGGCGGCGCGCAGGAGATCTGTCTGAAGGACATGGCCGGTATCGGTCGTCCGCACACGCTCGGCGTGATCGTAGCCGCTATCAAAGAGAAACACCCGGATATCATCATCCAGTACCACGGCCATACGGGTCCGGGCTTCAGTGTAGCTTCGATGTTAGAGGTAGCGAAAGCCGGTGGTGACGTGCTGGACGTAGCGATGGAGCCGCTCAGTTGGGGTAAGGTTCACCCGGACGTGATCACCATCCAGGCGATGTTGAAAGACGCAGGGTTTAGGGTGAAGGACATCAATATGAAGGCCTATATGGAGGCACGGAGCCTGACGCAGGAGTTCATCGATGATTTCCTGGGTTATTGGATTGACCCGAAGAACGCGTTGATGACGAGTCTGCTGGTAGGTTGCGGTCTTCCTGGCGGTATGATGGGAAGTCTGATGGCTGACCTCAAGGGCATGCACGCAGCAATCAATTCCAATCTCAAGAAGAAAGGCGAGAAAGAGCTGTCTGAAGACGAACTGCTCGTACAACTGTTTGACGAGGTACAACGTATATGGCCGATGCTCGGTACGCCGTGTCTGGTAACGCCGTTCAGTCAGTACGTGAAGAACGCCGCGCTGATGAACCTGTTCAGCCGTTCGATGGGTGAGAAAGACTTCACGCGCATGGATCCGGCGATGTGGGGTATGATCCTCGGTAAGAGTGGTAAGTTGCCGGGCGAGTTGGCTCCGGAGATCATTGAACTGGCCAAAGAGAAAGGCTTTGAGTTCTACACGGACGATCCGCAAAAACTGTACCCGAACGAGTTACCGCGTTTCATCAAAGAGATGGAAGAGCTGGGCTGGGATCGTGGTCAGGACGACGAGGAGCTGTTTGAGTTCTCGATGCACGAGAAACAGTACCGTGAGTTCAAGAGCGGTCTGGCGAAGGAGCAATTCCTTAAGGATCTCGAGCAGCGCCGGGCTAAAGCGGGAGTAGCGCAGAGTGCTCCGAGTATTCCGAGTACTCCGAGTAATCAGAATACTCAGAAGGCCGATGACGACCTGGCTGCGGTTGCGTATGCGCTGTATCTGGCAGGTAAGAAGCAGAAAGAGGGAACGATTGCGTTGCCGCATATCAAACCCACCGCATGGAATCATAAATTTTATACACTTAAATAAGACATGAAGAAGTACAATTTTAACGCAGGACCGAGTATCCTGCCGCAAGAAGTGATCAAACAAACGGCGGAAGCCGTGATCGATTTTCAGGGAGAAGGTCTGTCGGTTCTGGAGATCTCGCACCGCGCGAAGTATTTCCAACCGGTGATGGACGAGGCAGAGGCACTGATGAAAGAGCTGCTGAATATCCCGGAGGGATACCGCGTGCTGTTCCTTGGTGGCGGTGCGAGCCTGCAGTTCTGCATGGTGCCGTTTAACATGCTGGAGCACAAGGCTGCTTACCTGAACACCGGTGTATGGAGCAAGAAAGCACTCAAGGAAGCCAAGGGTTTCGGTGAGGCGATTGAAGTAGCTGCCAGCACGACAGACATCCCGACAGAGTACGAGATTCCGCAGGACGCCGATTATTTCCATATCACGACCAACAACACCATCTTCGGTACCGAGATCAACGACGAGAAGTTGGCTCAGATCTACAAAAAGAAAGGCAATGTACCTTTGGTAGCCGATATGAGTTCGGATATCCTGAGTCGTCCGATCGACGTGAGTCAGTACGATATCATCTACGGCGGTGCGCAGAAGAACTTGGCGCCGGCGGGTGTGACGTTTGTGATCATCAAAGAGAGTTGTCTCGGTAAAGTAAGCCGTTACATCCCGACCATGCTCAATTACCAGACGCATATCGATGGCGGTTCGATGTTCAACACGCCTCCTGTTCTGCCGGTTTATACTGCGGTGCTGACGCTTCGTTGGCTCAAAGCACACGGTGGAGTACGCTGGATTGAGGAGCGCAACAAGGCCAAAGCGGACCTGCTCTATAAGTGCCTCGATGAGTCGAAGCTCTTTATGCCGACGATCGCCAAGAAAGAAGACCGCAGTCGTATGAACATCTGCTTCGTCTTCAAACCGGGATACGAGGATCTGCAGGACGACTTCTTCAAGTTCGCCACCGAGCGCGGTATGGTAGGTATCAAGGGTCACCGTCTGGTAGGCGGTTTCCGCGCGAGCTGCTACAACGCGATGGACCTCGAAGGCGTGCAGGCGCTTGTGGATTGCATTAAGGAATATGAAAAGCTTCACTAATTATGAAAGTACTTGTTGCAACAGAGAAACCCTTTGCGAAAGTAGCCGTAGACGGCATTCGTGAGGTGGTAGAGGGTGCCGGATATGAGTTGGCACTGCTCGAGAAATATACGGACAAAGCGCAGTTGTTGGAGGCGGTGGCTGATGCAGACGCGCTTATTATCCGTTCGGATATTGTGGACGCGGCGGTGCTGGACGCTGCCAAGCAACTGAAGATCGTGGTGCGTGCCGGTGCCGGTTACGATAATATTGACCTGGAGGCTGCAACCGCTCACAAGGTGGTAGCAATGAACACCCCGGGTCAGAACAGTAATGCGGTGGCCGAGTTGGCACTGGGTCTGATGGTCTATGCCGTACGTAACTTGTACAACGGCACGAGCGGCACGGAGCTGAAGGGCAAGAAACTCGGTATCCATGCCTTCGGTAACGTAGGCCGTAACGTAGCACGTATTGCGCAAGGTTTCGGTATGGACGTCTATGCCTACGATGCGTACTGTCCGGACGAGGCAATGATTGCCGCTAACGTGAAGCCGGTTCACAGTGCGGAAGAACTGTATCGCACGTGCGACATCGTCAGTCTGCATATCCCTGCTACACCGGAGACCAAGAACAGCATCAACCACGACCTCGTAGGCCTGATGCCGAAGGGTGGAGTACTGGTCAACACCGCCCGCAAAGAGGTCATCGACGAAGAGGGTCTGATCACCCTGATGCAGGAACGTATGGACCTGAAGTATATGACCGATATTATGCCGCTCGCGGACGCGAAGTTCCGCACGCTCTTCGAGGGACGTTACTTCGCAACTCCCAAGAAGATGGGTGCACAGACCGCCGAGGCCAATATCAATGCCGGTATCGCGGCTGCCAAACAGATTGTGGACTTTATCCAGAACGGCAATACGCGTTTCCAAGTTAATAAATGAAACGATTGCTGATTATAGGACTTTTGACCCTTGTGACCGTTGTGTCCTACGCGCTCCCGATCGAGTGCGTAGGCACGGCGACGCAAGTGGTGGAAGGTACAGATACGCTGTTTATTTTTAAGGACGAGATACACCTCAAGTGTCCGGACGGAGATGTTGATTGGTACCGCGCCGATGGTTCGGTCTATGCGTCCAACACGGACGAGATCTACCCGGACGAAGGGTGTTATAGTGCCAACGGCTGTCATTTCTGCTGCCAACTCTACAAAGGAATTGACTCGTTGGCATTCACGGTCGAGACCCGTTGTGATGCCAGTGTGATCCATATCACGCACGGCGACATCTCCACACGCGCGCACACGTATTCCTTATCTTATAATGCGCTCGCCTGGGACGGGGAAGCGTGGTACGACTCCGCGGCAGTAATGACGGGTAAGTTGACCAAGACCATCTCTCTGCCGCCGTTGTATGACTCGACGCTCGTCACCCTCTGTTACGACAAAGAGGTGCGTACGGCGCTGGGAATGGCAGACAGTTGTATAGAAGTCGATGTACCGTTCGACAGCATCAAAGCCGTGAATTTCAAGATGACTTCCCTCGCTACGACACGAGGAAAGGAGGGGGAGAAATCGAACGAACGCAACCGACCGACGAGTCAGGAACTCATCACCGGTTCGGAGTACAGCGGTGCCCTGGAGGTGGCTTTCTATTCCAACCCGACACCCGCTGCACGGTTCTTCAAATGGGACATCTACCACGCCGCGGAGCATCTGGCTACGCGTCGCGACCAGGATATACGGTACGTCTTTATCGAACCCGGTACGTACCGCGTCGTTTGTACGGCGCTCAATGACCTCTGTACGGCGGACTCGACGGAGACCACCGTTGCTATCGCCGAGTCCTATCTGGCGGTGCCGAATGTGTTCACACCCAACGGCGACGGAATGAACGATGAGTTCCGTGTGGCCTACCGCTCGCTGGCGGTCTTTCATATATGGGTGTATAACCGCTGGGGAAAGCTGGTTTATGAATCGGACGATCCATCCAAAGGATGGGATGGGACGATCGGTGGACGGAATGCGGCAGAAGGAGCGTATTTCTATGTGGTCCGTGCACTCGGTACCGATGCCGCCAAGGACGCCAAATACATGTCCAAGATCTCATACAACAAGAAAAAACTCAATGCCGATGAGGCAGTTATCGGAGTATATCAAATGAGTGGAGATATTAATCTTTTGCGGGGCAAAAGATAATTTATGATTTTATATTTAAGATTTTATATTTGATGAGAAAATTTTTAACTATGGCTTTAGCCACTACAGTTTTGGCAGCAAGCGCTGCTACGAACCCGTTCTTTGAGTATAAGAACTGGAAGACGCCGCACGGGACCTATCCCTTCAATGAGATCCATGCGGAACATTATATGCCGGCTTTTGAGGAGGCGATGAAACAGGGTCTGCAGGAGATCGATGCGATCGTGGCGAACCCCGAAGCACCGACTTTTGCCAACACCATCGAGGCCTACGAGGCTTCGGGTGAGTTGTTGTCCGTGGTCGCAGGTTGTTTCTATAACCTGACCAACTCGGAGACCAACGACACGCTCCAGCAGATCGAGATGGAGTTGAGTCCGAAGTTGTCGGAGTACTCGTCCACGATTCGTCTGAACGAGGGTCTGTTCCAACGTATCAAAGCCGTTTATGAACAGCGCGACAAGCTCAAACTCAACAAGGCGCAGTACAAGTTACTCGAGGATATCTACGAGTCCTTTGCCAACAACGGTGCGAATCTCAGTCCCGAGGACAAAGAGACTTACCGTCAGTTAACCGCCAAACTGAGTCAACTGACGCTCCAGTACGGTCAGAACGTGCTCAAGGCTACCAACGCCTGGACCATGCTCATCACCGACGAGGCGCTGTTAGCGGGTCTGAACGAGGACACCAAGTCCGTGCTCCGTACCAACGCTGAGAAGAAAGGGGTAGAGGGCTGGTTGCTCAACCTCAAACCGACGACCACCATCCCTGTGATGCAGGATCTGGACAACCGCGATATCCGTCGCGAGCTCTATATGGCGAACGCCGGTAAGTGCGTCGGCGGTGAGTTCGATAACACCGGTATCATCGTCGAGATCGTCAACACGCGTCTGGCGCTGGCTCAGCTCTTCGGTAAGAAGACCTACGCCGAAAAATCGCTCTATAAGACCATGGCGGAGAAGCCGGAGAACGTGTATAAACTGCTGGATCAACTGCGTGACGCGTACATGCCTGCGGCTCTCGCGGAGGTGCAGGAGCTCGAGGAATACGCCCATGCGCACGGACTCTATGCGGCGCATATCCAACCCTGGGATTTCAGTTATTACAGCAAAAAACTCAAGAAAGAGAAATATGCCATTTCCGACGATGATCTGCGTCCGTACTTCGAGTTGGAGAGCGTAAAGAAGGGTGTGTTCGGGCTGGCAGAGAAGCTCTATGGACTGAAGTTCAAAGAGAACAAAGCTATCCAGGTGTACCACCCTGAGGTAACGGCCTACGAGGTGTATGACGAGAAGGGTAAGTTCCTGGCTGTTTACTATGCCGATTTCCACCCGCGGGACGGCAAGCGCGGCGGTGCTTGGATGAATGATTTCCAACCGCAGTTCATCAAGAACGGCAAGGATCATCGTCCGCATATCGTGAACGTGATGAATTTCACTCGTCCTACCGCAGACAAACCGGCACTCTTCACTTACGACGAGGTGCGCACTTTCCTGCACGAGTTCGGTCACGCCCTGCACGGCATGCTGACCCGCTGTCAGTACGCGTCGCAGAGTGGTACCAACGTACCGCGCGATTTCGTGGAGTTACCCTCGCAGTTCAACGAGAACTTCATCGACGAGAAAGAGTTCCTCGATACCTTTGCCAAACATTACAAGACCGGCGAGACCTTACCGCAGGATCTGTTGGACAAGATGCACGCCAGCCAGACTTACCACGCTGCTTACGCTTGTGTACGTCAGCTTAGTTTCGGTTACCTCGACATGGCTTGGCACAGCTTAGAGGCACCGTTTGCGGTCAACGAGACCATCGGCACCATCGAGTCCGTAACGCGTTTCAGTGACGCCGCGATGGAGCAGGTACAGGTGCTGCCGAACGTACCGGGTACGCAGATGTGCTGCGCGTTCACCCATATCTTCTCCGGCGGTTATGCCGCAGGGTACTACAGCTATAAGTGGTCCGAGTTGCTCGATGCCGATGCCTTCTCGGTCTTCAAAGCAGCCCAACAGAAGAAGAACGGAACGATCTTCGATAAGAAAGCTGCCAAACGTTTCCGCGAGAACATCCTCGAGCGCGGTGGTACGGAGAAAGCCATGGACCTCTATGTCCGTTTCCGCCAAGGCGAACCGACCATCAATGCCCTGCTCGAACGCGATGGCATCAAAGCACGAGAAATCAAAAATTAAAAATTTGAAATCATAAATCATAAATTAAGTCCCGCCCCTCGAAAGAGGACGCGGGATTTATTATAGTTAAGTCTAAGTACGCTTAGTTAGGGTAGGTCACCTTGCTTTTTAAAAGCGAAAACAGTCGTCATCGCGACGCCTGTTTTTCTAAGGTATTAGTCTGTTTATTTAAGGTACAAAAAAGATTGGTCATTTTTCAAATCCGGTGCAAAGGTACTGCTTTTTTCCGACATATGCAAATTTTTTTTTATGTTTTTCAGCATAAAATGCAAAATAGACTTTGCAAAATGGCATTTTTTGTCAAATCCGCTCCAATTCAATCACCTCCAGGTCCTTGATCTCGTGTCCGTCGATGGCAAACCGTAGTAGGGTCTGACAGGGTTGCCAGCCTTGTTTACCGGCTGCACCGGGGTTCATGGTCAGCATCTTGAACACCGAGTCATACTGCACTTTCAATATATGACTGTGTCCGCAGACGAACAAGTCCGGCGGTTCTTTGCGGAACATCGGAATCAACCACGGGTTATAATGCCCCGGGTACCCACCGATATGCGTCATCAGCACATTCACATCCTCTACCTTAAACCGGTAGAACTCACTCAGACTGTACCGCACATCGCCCGAGTCCATGTTCCCATACACGGCACGGGTAGGCTTGAACTGCCGCAAGGTCTGCAGCAACTCATAACTGCCTATATCCCCCGCATGCCAAATCTCATCGACATCCTGAAAATGCACCAGCACACGTTTGTCCAGCAGTCCGTGCGTATCACTCAAAACACCGATACGAGTCATTTGCGGGTCAGTTTATCAATCGTGAGAATAGAACCGATAACGGCTACTACCGCTACCGAAAAGAAGATCGCCACGTCCCGTAGGTCAATCACACCGCGGGAGAGGGCAGAGTAGTGGTCCTGCAGCAACACCCAGTACAGCACAAAACAAGCCAGTGCACCGGCAATGAAGCACACGATCTGACTCTTGCTGAAGGTCGCGCACAGCAGTCCTACCGCCATGAACGTACCCGACAGCAATATCAGTCCGACGAACGATCCTAAGAACGCACCGCTGTCCAGATTACCCATCGGTTCTGCCATGTACGCCACCACAAAATAATGCACCCAACAGGGCAGCAGACCGATCAGCACCAGCGTCCATGCAGCGAAATACTTGCCTAACATAATACGACTGAGCGAGACGGGTTTGGTGCGAATCAGATCCCAGATGCCCGTCTGTCGCTCTTCGGACAACAGACGCATCGTCAGCGCCGGACAGAGCAACAAGAACAACCAGGGACTGAGTTGAAACAGTCCGTCCACTTGGGCGTACCCCGAGTCAATGATGTTCCATTGACCCGGGATGACCCAAAGGAAAAGACTGATCGCCAAAAGGTACAATCCAATCACGATGTACGCAATCGGCGTCGAGAAATAATATCGAAGTTCCTTGCGGTACATGTTTAATGTTTAATGTTTAATGTTTATTTCTTTATTCACCGGCGTTTTCGGGAAGAAGATCCAGAACGCAATCGATACCACCAGTGCAAAACCGGCAAAGATATACCATGCTTCTTTCCAACCGTCCCAAACAGCCATTGGACCTTGCGCAACCACTTCCTGTGCGTTGACCAGTTTATTGACAATCGCCTGGGCCGAGAGGGTACCGATGGTAGCACCCAGACCGTTGGTCATCATCATAAACAAACCCTGGGCACTCGAGCGTTGTGCCGGCTCGGTCTCCTGATCCACATACAGCGCACCGGAGATATTGAAGAAGTCAAACGCAAAGCCGTAAACGACGCAACTCAGTACAAACAGGATCACGCCAGGCATGCCAGGATCACCCGCACCGAAGAAACCGAAACGGAACACCCAGGCAAACATCGCCATCAGCATTACGTTCTTGATACCGAAACGCTTGAGGAAGAACGGGATCGCCAGGATACACAGCGCCTCGCAAATCTGACTGATCGAAATCAATATGTTCGCGTGCTGTACACCGAAGGTGCTGGCAAACTTCTCGATCTCACCGAACGACGTGATATACGGGTTAGCGTACGAGTTAGTCACCTGCAGACACATACCTAACAGCATCGAGAAGACGAAGAACAGCGCCATCTTTTTCTGTTTGAACAGCGCAAAAGCTTTCAGTCCCAGCGCCTCCACCAGGTCCACATTGCCTTCTACTTTCTTCACCTCGCATGCCGGCAGACTCAGCGAATAACCGGCCATCAGCAGACTCAAACCACCACTCAGGATGAACTGCAACGGGCTGGCCTGGATACCTAACAAATCCACACTCCATTCCGCTGCAATGAATCCGACAGTACCGAACACACGGATCGGCGGGAAGTCCTTCACCGTGTCCATGTTCGCTTTCACCAGCGCATTGAACGCTACCGAATTGGTCAGCGCAATCGTCGGCATAAAGAACGCAACGGACAACGTGTACAGACTAAACAGCGTACCGAATTGCACGTCCGCACCGCTCTGCAGACCGTACCAACCGGCGGCAATCATAAACGCACCCGCCAGGAAATGACAGATGCTCTGCAGCTTCTGCGCCTGAATCCAACGATCGGCCACGATACCCATCAGGGCCGGCATAAACAGACTCACGACACCCTGGATCGAGTAGAACCAACCGATCTGGTGCGCCATTCCGTGTTTGAACAAGTACGTACCCATCGAAATCAGGTACGCGCCCCATACAGCAAACTCCAGGAAGTTAAAAACAATGAGGCGGAATTGAAGGGATTTGTTTTTCATAAATTAGAACTCACTTGTAAAGTGGAATTTTATATGTTTATAATCTTGTTGTGCCATATTCAGTACGTACGCGCTGTCGGCCATGAACACGTCCCGACCTTCCTTGTCGTACGCCATGTACTGCGCCTTGCGTTTCTTGAATGTCTCTAACTCGGCATATCCGTCTCGGTCACTGACCGCGATCCAGCACGCTTTGTACATCTGCAGTGGTTGCCATTTGCATTTGGCCTGGTACTCGTGCTCCAGACGGTATTGGATCACCTCGAACTGCAGTTGTCCCACCGTGCCTATGATCTTGCGGCCGTTAAGTTGGCTCACAAACAACTGTGCCACTCCTTCGTCCATGAGTTGGTTAATACCCTTGTCGAGTTGTTTCTGCTTCATGGGGTCGGCATTGTCGATGTACTTGAACATCTCCGGTGAGAAAGAGGGTAGTCCTTTGAAATGCAGTTTTTCGCCGCTCGTCAGGGTATCTCCGATCTTGAAGTTACCCGTATCCGGCAGACCTACTACATCGCCGGCAAACGCTTCATCGACCGTCTCTTTCTTCTGCGCCATGAAGCACGTCGGGGCGGCAAAACGCATCTGCTGGTCCTTGCGCACGTGATAATAATAGGTGTTGCGCAGGAACTTACCGCTACATATCTTGAAGAACGCAATACAACTGCGGTGATTCGGGTCCATGTTCGCGTGAATCTTAAAACAGAACGCCGTGAACTTGTCCTCCATCGGCTCCACCACACGCTCTTCCGCTCCGACTGCAAGAGGGGAGGGGGCGTTTGCTACCAGGAAGTCCAACAACTCCTGCACACCTACCGTCTTGTACGCCGAACCGAAGAACACCGGTGCCAACTCGCCCCGCAGGTACGCTTCTTTGTCAAACTCCGGATACACACCATCTACCATCTCCAAGTCATCGGCGATCTTACCGCTCAATCCTTCCGGACGTTGGTCCAATGCGAACACACTCTCGAATTTCAGACCCTGTCCGTTCGCCCATGTCACGGGCGTCACACGTATCTGCAACTCGCGCTCTACCTCGTCCATCAGATCGAACGGATCCTTACCCTCGCGGTCCATCTTGTTCATGAACACCATCACCGGTGTCTTGCGCATACGGCAGACCTCCATCAGGCGCCGCGTCTGCGTCTCCACACCCTTGGCACTATCGATCACCACAATCGCACTGTCCACCGCCGTCAGTGTCCGAAACGTGTCCTCCGCAAAATCCTGGTGACCCGGCGTATCGAGGATATTGATATGGTGCCCTTGGTAATCAAAGCCCATCACGGACGTCGCCACCGAGATACCTCTCTGTTTCTCGATCTCCATCCAGTCGCTCGTCGCGGTCTTGCGGATCTTGTTCGACTTCACCGCACCCGCTACATGGATCGCACCGCCGTACAACAGCAGCTTCTCCGTCAGCGTCGTCTTACCCGCATCAGGGTGCGAGATGATCGCAAAAGTCCGACGTCTCAGTATCTCGTTTTGATCAGCGGAGGGTAGCATGGAACTTATCTTCGAATGTCGCCTTGAGGCGGTTCATAATATGCTCGATCTGCGTGTCCTTGAGCGTGCTCTCCGGGTCCTGCAGAATGAAACTCAACGCGTAGCTCTTCTTGCCTTCCTCTAAGTTCTTGCCCTCATACACGTCGAACAGGAACACGTTCTTTAGCAGTTTTTTCTCCGTACCAAACGCTGCACGCGCCAGGTCCGCAAACTCGATGTTCTTATCGACTAACAACGCAAAATCACGCTTCACTTCCGGATATTTGGGCAGGTCATTGATCACAGCCTTGTACTGTTTGTTCAGCTTCAGCAACTCTTTCCAGTACAGGTCCGCGTAGTACACCTCCTGGTCGATGTCGAACTGCTTCAACAGCCCACGAGCCACAATCGCGATGTATCCGAGGCTCTTACCGTTCTGCGCCTTCAGCACCAGTCCGTCGCTGAAACACTCCACGATTCCGCAACTCTTGTCGCCCTGCGGATCAATCGCCGGCTCCAGCGTCAGCTTATTCACATCCACACCCAGACGCACTAAGATATTGTTCACATACGCACGCAGCTGATAGAACGTCGTCTTCTCCTCCTTGCGTACCCAACTCTGAGCACTCTTGTTTCCCGTCAACCACATACCCAAATGCGGCTCCTCCGAATAAGCGCGTAACGGATCTGCGTCGTTGCCTTCCCGTACAGCGGCATTATAATGATAACAGTTACCGAACTCGTAGAACTTCAGGTCATTATTCTTTCGGTTCGCGTTGCGTGCAATCGACTCTAATCCACCAAAGAGTAGGGTTTGACGCATCACACCTAAGTCCTGACTCAGCGGGTTCATTATCTTCACGCAACTGTCCAGCCAACCGTCTTTGTAGTATGAGGTCTTGGTCAGCGAGTTATTCAGTATCTCATTGAATCCCTGGGCAGTCAGCTGCTCCGCAATCTTACGACGCAACTTCTCCGGATCGGGTTTCACACCGTACGCCAGACTCGTGTTCAGCTTCTCCGGGAACTCCACATTGTCGTACCCGTAGATACGCAGGATATCTTCCACTACATCGCACTCCCGCTGTACATCGACGCGGTAACGGGGCACCTCCAATGTCCAATGTCCATTGTCCATTGTCTTGACGATTTTGATTTCCAAAGCATTCAAAATCGTCTTTATCGTGTGTTCGCCAATAGCCTTTCCGATCAACGAGTTCACGCGTTGAATATCGATCGTTACATCCCACGGTTTGAAATCGCCGTTCACCACGTCGATCACATCCATCGATACCGTACCGCCGGCAACTTCCTGAATCAGTAACGCAGCGCGTTTCAGCACGTACAGCGTATTATTCGGGTCGCAACCGCGCTCATAGCGGAACGAAGCGTCCGTCTGCAGCTGGTGACGACGACTGGTCTTACGGATCGTAACCGGGTTGAAATAAGCGGACTCGAGGAACACGTTCTTCGTGTTTTCCGTCACACCGCTCTCCAGACCACCGAACACACCCGCAATACACATTGCTTCCTCGCTGTTGGCGATCATCAGGTCTCGCGCATCCATCTCGCGCTCCACGCCATCGAGGGTCACGAACTTCTCGCCCTGTTTAGCATAACGCACATGGATCTCGTTATTTTTGATCTTATCGGCATCGAAAGCATGCAGCGCTTGACCGCACTCGTGCAGCACGAAGTTCGTTACGTCCACGATATTATTGATCGGACGCAGACCAATCGCCAGCAGACTGTTCTTCAGCCATTCCGGACTCTCCTTAATGGTCACTCCCTTGATGCTCACGCCCGAATAACGCGGACATGCATCGGGAGCATCAACCACCACCTTAATCGGCAATTCCTGATTGTCAACCTTAAAGTCCTCGACAGAGGGCTTCTTCAGACTAATATTCTGACCGTGCGCTTTGTAGTAAGCGTACAGATCGCGTGCAACGCCAAAATGACTTGCCGCATCAGAACGGTTCGGTGTTATATCTACCTCGATGATCGTATCGTTCTCGATGTGGTAGTACTCGGCAGCGGGCATTCCCACCGGCGTATCGGCCGGCAGTACGATGATGCCGGCATGGTCCGTACCTACACCGATCTCATCCTCCGCGCAGATCATTCCCCAGCTGTCCTCGCCGCGAAGCTTACCTTTCTTGATAGTAAACGATTGATCGCCGTCATACAGCACCGTACCTACCGTCGCCACAATCACCTTCTGTCCTGCCGCTACGTTCGGCGCACCGCAAACAATCGGAAGCGGTTCGTCCGCACCGATATTTACTGTTGTGATATGTAAGTGATCGGAATTAGGGTGGGGAACGCAGGTCAGCACTTCGCCTACTACCAAGCCTTTCAGTCCACCTTTGATGGTCTCTACTTCTTCCACTGTTCCTACCTCGAGACCGATTGAAGTAAGGATTTTCGCTACCGTCTGCGCATCATCCTGCAGGTCTATGTAGCGTCTTAACCACTTGTACGAAATATTCATATATGTACACTAATTTGCAATTTGGCTGCAAAGGTACAACTTTTTTTTGACATACGCAAGCGCACGCGTAAAATTTATGGAAAAAACATCGTCATTTGCGTCAAAGGCAGGTCCTCCGGTTTTTGAATCAGGAAGATCTTCATGGCGATAGAGGAGGGGAATTGGGCAAAATAGGGGTCGTCGGAGAGGTACCAATCAATGCGGTCAATCGGGAAGCGTCGCATCGCCATCTTATGCCAATAACGGATATGTTTCTCCTGTTTGGGTACGACCTTAACCCCTGTCTTTCCATCGGAAAAATGCACAATCGCTACCGCGCGTTCCTTATGTATATGCGCCTGCGCTTTTTGCTCCTCGTTCAGACGATGGGTGATGGAGATATGCCGATTGCCTTCTTGGTTGATACGCACCATTTGAGCACGGAATAGCCGACCATGTGCAGAGGTATCTTGCAGTTGATTGACCGCAATATAATAATGAATCATCTCGTGCAGAATGGTATCTTGCACGATATCTTCCGGCAGGTCAATTCGAACATTTATACGCAGCACAAAATCTTCATTTTTATATCCCCGAAACAGGCCTTGCCGTTTGCGCACAAAAGTGACCTTACCCAGGAATCCCTTGGCGTGGCTGAGTTTGATCGGCAGAGTAGGTAAGGTCCCTCCAAAATACTGCCGGTTGTACTCATCAAATCGCGCTTGTATGTATTCTATCGTCGGTTTCACGGCACAAAATTACAACAATTTTTCAAAATATGCAAGATTTTTGCAGAAAATAATCGTTTTTGCTTTGCGAAATTGCAAGCAGAGCGTGAAGGTATGCATCTGAGACGTCCTCGAAGAGGAGTGAGTATTCGTTGTAAAATGACAGGAAAATGCACTTTTTTATAAAAAAGTTGCAGAAAAATTTGCGTATGTCAAAAAAAAGTAGTACCTTTGCAGCCAAATTGGCGCAAAGCCGACAGGAAAAGAAATACTATAAAAAATACTATACAAAATGAACTTATCAGAGATTACTGAAAAGATCTACGCAGAAGGCGTAGAAAAAGGAAATGCGCAGGCGCAGGAGATCATTGCTGAAGCGCAGAAAAAAGCAGAGACTATCGTGGCTGACGCACAGAAGAAAGCGGAAGGGCTGGTGGCAGAGGCAGAGTCGAAAGCGGCTGACCTGGACAAGAAGACACGTGCGGAGCTGAAGTTGTACGCGGAACAGAGCGTGAATGCGGTGAAGACCGAGATCGTGAACCTGCTCTCCGACAAGATCGCTGCGGACAGCGTGAAGGCTGCGACGGCAGATGCGAAGTTCATGCAGGGCTTGATCGCGAAGTTGGCAGAGCAGATGGCTAAGAACGGCGAGGTGCTGATCGAGACCAAGGATGCCGAGGCACTGAAGAAATACTTTGCCGCTAACGCGAAGGGCTTGCTCGAGAAGGGCGTGAAGATCGCAGAGGTGAAGGGTATCAAGACCGATTTCACGATTCAGCCGGCAAAGGGTGGGTACAAACTTGCCTTTGGAGACGCTGAGTTTATCGCTTACTTCAAGGAAATGCTTCGTCCGCAACTCGTAGAAGAACTCTTCTGATATGACTTACGAATATTTATTGGCGGGTCTTCCCGAATTAAAAGCCGGTTCAGACGCACCGATATCGTTGGAGAAACTCGATGAGTTATTCGACGAACAGTTAGCAGCTGGTGATAAGAAGCTGCTCGAATTGCTGCGGGCACCGATGGACGAGGCTACTTTGGCGGAAGGGCTGAAGGCGCGGAATACGTTCGTGCGGGAGTGGTTTGCGTTCAATCAGGACATGAATAATGTGCTGGTGGCGCAGATATGCCGTAAGCACGGGTTCGATGCCAAGACCCAGATCGTCGGAGAAGGGGAGGTGGCTGAACAGTTGCGGAGCCACGTGAACCAGAAAGACTTCGGTCTGAACGAGGTGGCTGGTGACTGGACGGAGATCCTTGCATTAGCGGGTATCGAAGACCTGATGCAACGTGAGAAAGCGCAGGATGCGATACGGTTCGAGTGGCTGCAAGGCCGCACGGAGTTCGATTTCTTCTCGCCGGAGATGGTGTTTGCGTACTATCTGGAGGCTGTGATGCTGCATAGATGGTCAATACTCACTATTGAGGAGGGCGAAAAGATCTTCCGCGAACTGGTTGCGGATATGAAAAAGGGAATTAAATTAGACTAAGATATGACACAAGGTAAAGTTAAAGGAATTATTGCCAACTTGGTGACTGTCGCAGTGGACGGGCCGGTTGCGCAAAACGAAATCTGTTACATTTACGTCGGAGAGACCCGACTGATGGCGGAGGTCATCAAGGTCATCGGCGCAAATGTGTACGCGCAGGTGTTCGAGTCCACCCGTGGCCTGAAAGTGGGCAACAAAGTGGAGTTCACCGGTCACATGCTCGAAGTGACGTTGGGTCCGGGTCTGCTGAGCCGTAACTACGATGGTTTGCAGAACGACCTTGACAAACTGACGGGCGTGTTCCTCAAACGCGGTGAGTATAACTTCCCGCTGGACGAGCAGAAGAAATGGGCCTTCACGCCGATCGCTAAAGTGGGCGATAAGGTAGAAGCTGCTGCTTGGCTCGGCGAAGTGGATGAGAACCATCAGCCGCATAAGATCATGGTGCCCTTCGTATTCGAAGGAACCTACACCGTGAAGTCAATCGCCAAAGCCGGTGAGTACACCATCAACGAGACGATGGCGGTGCTGACCGACGCAGAGGGCAATGACCACGAAGTGACGATGGTGCAGAAATGGCCGGTGAAGAAAGCTATCCTTGCCTATCGCGAGAAACCGCGGCCGTTCAAGCTGCTGGAGACCGGTGTACGTACGATAGATACTGCTAACCCGTTGTGCGAGGGTGGTACAGGATTTATCCCTGGTCCGTTCGGTACCGGTAAGACCGTGCTGCAGCACGCTATCTCCAAACAAGCGGAGGCAGACATCGTGATCATCGCAGCCTGCGGTGAGCGTGCCAACGAGGTGGTGGAGACCTTCACCGAGTTTCCGGAACTCGATGACCCGCACACGGGCCGTAAACTGATGGAGCGTACGATCATCATCGCTAACACCTCGAATATGCCGGTCGCATCCCGTGAGGCATCTGTCTATACATCCATGACGATTGCGGAGTACTACCGTTCGATGGGTCTGCGCGTGCTGCTGATGGCTGACTCGACGAGCCGTTGGGCACAGGCGCTGCGTGAGATGTCTAACCGTCTGGAAGAGCTGCCGGGTCAGGACGCGTTCCCGATGGACCTCTCCGCTATCATCGGTGCTTTCTACGCCCGTGCAGGATACGTGTACCTCAATAATGGTGCAACCGGATCGGTTACGTTCCTTGGAACCGTTTCGCCGGCAGGTGGTAACCTCAAAGAGCCGGTGACCGAAGGAACGAAGAAAGTGGCACGTTGTTTCTATGCGTTGGAGCAGGCACGTGCCGACCGTAAGCGTTACCCGGCTGTGAACCCGATTGACAGTTATTCGAAATACGTGGAATACCCTGAGTTTGAACAGTATATCTCGCAACTGATCGACAAAGACTGGCTGCCGATGGTCAACGACATGAAGACCTATCTGCAACGCGGTAAGGAGATTCAGGAGCAGATCAACATCCTCGGTGACGACGGTGTTCCGGTTGATTACCACGAGGCGTTCTGGAAATCCGAAGTCATTGACTTCGTCATCCTCCAGCAAGATGCGTTCGATAAGATCGATGCCGTTTGTCCGCTCGAGCGTCAGCAGTACATGCTGCGCATGGTAATGGACATCTGCAATCATGATTATGACTTCGATAACTTCCTCGATGTAACCGATTACTTCAAGCGCGTGATCAACTACTGCAAGCAGATGAACTACTGCGAGTTCCATTCACCTGAGTTCGAGGATTATCGCAAGAAGTTGGACGAGTTATTGGCTGAGAAACAAATTAAAGATTAAGTACTATGGCAAAGGCTTTTCAAAAAATATATACGCAGATTACTGCAATTACGAAAGCGACTTGTTCGCTTAAGGCCGAAGGAGTAGGTAACGACGAGTTGGCTACCGTGAACGGTAAGTTGGCGCAGGTGGTGAAGATCATCGGTGACGAGGTGACGCTTCAGGTGTTCCAAGGAACCGAAGGTATCCCGACCAACGCCGAAGTGGTGTTCCTCGGTAAGGCTCCGAGTTTGAAGGTTTCGGACCAATTGGCCGGTCGTTTCTTCAATGCGTACGGTGATCCGATCGATGGCGGACCTGCTATCGAAGGTAAGGATGTGGAGATCGGTGGTCCGAGTGTAAACCCCGTTCGTCGTAAACAACCGTCAGAGTTGATTGCTACCGGTATTGCCGGTATTGACTTGAATAATACGCTGGTGTCGGGTCAGAAGATCCCGTTCTTTGCGGATCCGGACCAACCGTACAACCAAGTGATGGCAAACGTAGCACTTCGTGCACAAGCCGATAAGATCATCTTGGGCGGTATGGGTCTGACTAACGATGACTATTTGTATTTCAAGAACGTCTTCACCAACGCCGGTGTGCTGGATCACATCATCTCGTTCGTGAATACCACCGAGAACCCGCCGGTAGAGCGTCTGCTTATTCCCGATATGGCGCTGACGGCAGCCGAGTATTTCGCTGTGGAGAAACACGAGAAAGTGCTCGTCCTCCTCACCGATATGACGCTGTACGCCGACGCGTTGGCAATCGTCTCCAACCGTATGGACCAGATTCCGTCCAAAGACTCTATGCCGGGTTCGCTCTATTCGGACCTTGCTAAGATCTACGAGAAGGCCGTTCAATTCCCGGAGCAGGCAGGTGGCGGTTCGATCACCATCATCGCCGTGACGACCTTGTCCGGTGGTGATATCACACACGCAATCCCGGATAACACGGGTTATATCACCGAGGGTCAGTTGTACCTGCGTCGTGACTCCGAAATCGGTAAAGTCATTGTTGATCCGTTCCGTTCGTTGTCTCGTCTGAAACAATTGGTAGCCGGCAAGAAGACACGCGAAGATCATCCGCAAGTGATGAACGCCGCTGTTCGTCTGTACGCCGATGCCGCTAACGCTAAGACTAAGAAAGAGAATGGTTTCGACTTGACGGACTACGATTTGCGTTGCCTTGATTTCGCACGCGACTACAGCCGCGAGATCCTGGCGATCGACGTAAACATCAACACCGTTCAGATGCTCGATATCGCATGGACGTTGTTTGGCAAATATTTCAAGCCCGAAGAAGTAAATATCAAGGCTGCACTTGTTGACAAGTATTGGCCGAAAGCATAATAGGTTATGGCAATAACTTATCAATTTAATAAAACATCGTTGCAGAGTCTGGAGAAGGACTTGAAAATGCGGCAACGAACCTTGCCTACCTTACAGAGCAAGGAAACGGCCCTTCGTTTGGAGGTGAAGAAAGCCAAGAAAGAACTGGCTGACCTCGACGAGGAAGTGAACCGCCGCATCAAGGACTACGATCAGATGATTGCGCTTTGGGGAGAGTTCGACACCTCGCTCATTCACGTGGACGACGTACGCATGTCTATTAAAAAGATCGCGGGCGTGCGCGTACCTGTGTTGGATGAAGTGGTGTACTCGACCAAAGAGTTCTCGCTGTTCTCCAGCCCGAAATGGTTTGCAGATGGTTTTGAGCAACTCAAAGCTATCGCCGATGTAGGTATCCGCCAGGAGTTTGTGCGCCGCAAAGTGGATCTGCTCGAGTATGCGCGTAAGAAAACAACGCAGAAAGTGAACCTCTTTGAGAAAGTGCAAATACCTGGTTATCAAGACGCTATCCGTAAGATTAAACGCTTTATGGAAGACGAGGAGAACCTGAATAAATCGAGTCAGAAGATTGTGAAATCCAAGAAAGAGAAGGAGGCTGCGGTATGATTACACAAATGAAAAAATATACCTTCCTGGTATTCCATCGTGACTACGAGCCTTTCTTGGAGCAACTTCGTGGCCTCGGAGTAGTACATATCACGCAGAAAGCCGCAGGTCTCATCGAAGATGATGAGCAATTACAAGCCGCCCTTCAGCACGAAGACGAATTGCGTCGTTTGCTCAAGCAAGGCGCCCCCGATCAACTGATTGCAGAACGCAATGAGGTGAATGAGCGTATTGCTGCTGCCCAAGAAGCCGCTAAACAAGCTGCTGTTTGGGGTGAGTTTGATGCAAAACGTATCGCAGAACTCAATGAAGCCGGTTACACGCTGCATTTCTATGAGTGCTCGAGCAAGTCTTTCCAAGAAGAGTGGGGTATAGTAATCAACGAAAAAGATAATAAAACCTTTTTCGTTGAAGTTGAAAGTGGAAAGTTGAAAGTTGAAAGAGAAGACCTTCTCAACTACGCAACAGAGATTCCTGTTCCTGAGAAGTCGGAGACTGCTTGGTTGCAAGAAGTAGAGCACTTAAAGGGTCTGCTGGTAGCCGCTAATGCGCGTATTGAGGCTTGGCAACAGGCTAACAAGGATCGCTTAGAGCAAGAACTGGTAGAAGCTCGTCAACAGATTGATTGGCAGCGCGTTACGCTTTCTACCGATAAGGTAGCAGAAGGTGCGTTGTGCTTGTTCGAAGGATTCTGTCCGATTGACAAAGAACCGGAACTGAACGCTATGCTCGCAGAGGCGCAGGTGTATTATGAAGAGACCGATCCGGAGAAAGAAGACGCGACGCCGATCAAGTTGCGCAATAACTGGTTCGTGAAACTCTTTGAACCGCTCACCGGCATGTACGGTTGGCCGAACTACAATGAGTTTGATCCTACGCCGATTCTCGGTCCGTGCTTCCTGCTTTTCTTCGCCCTCTGTATTGGCGACTGCGGTTATGGTCTGATGCTCACCCTCATCGGATACTTGATCTATAAAGGCAAACTGAAGATTGAGATGTTCGATGGATTGGGTGGTATTATCATGGCGCTGGGTGTAGGCTCAACCGTGATCGGTTACCTGATGGGAACGTTCTTCGGTGTGGATATCTACCGCGCTGAATGGTTTCCGGAGAGCGCGAAAGCCGTGATGTTCAATAACTTGGGTGTTAACGGTAAGATCGGAGAATACGACGTGATGATGGTTCTGGCACTGGTGATCGGTGTGGTTCATATCATCCTCGCTATGACCATCAAAGCTATCTCGTACACCAAGCGCGACGGCTTCAAGAACACCGTTTCTACCTGGGGATGGTTGCTGCTCATCGTGGGAGGTATCTGTACCGCTATCCTGGCAATGACCTTCTCGCTGCCGACGGAAACCGTCAAATGGATAATGATTGGTATCGGTGCCGTATCGGCTTTAGGTATCTTTATCTTCAATACGCCGGGACGTAACCCGCTGATTAACATCGGTGCCGGTCTGTGGGATACCTACGGTATGACAACAGGTCTGTTGGGTGACGTGCTCTCTTATATCCGTCTCTACGCCCTTGGTTTGGCAGGCGGTATGTTAGGTGCAGCGTTCAACCAACTCGGCACACAAGTGTTAGGTGAGAATCCGAATGTAGGTACGTGGATCGGATTCATCCTGATCGTGACCTTCGGTCACATACTGAACCTGCTCATGGCATGCCTCGGTGCGTTCGTTCACCCGCTGCGTTTGTCGTTCGTCGAGTATTTCAAGAACGCAGGTTATGAAGGAAACGGAAAAATATATCGTCCTTTTTCAAAGGAAATTAAAAATTAAAAATTAAGAATTAATAAAATATTTAAAACAATTATGGAACAAATTTTAGGTTATCTCGGACTTGGCCTTATGTTGGGTCTGTCCGGCGTTGGATCGGCTTTCGGTACCACTATTGCAGCGAATGCAGCTGAAGGCGGTCTTAAGAAAAATGCGGAGAAATCGTCTGCTTACATGATTCTGTCGGCTCTTCCTGCTACGCAGGGTCTGTACGGATTCGTAGCATTCCTGATGATGAAGGGTCTGATCGAGACCAATCCGATCTTGTTGTTCGGTTTAGGTATCGGTATGGGTATCGTTTTCCTGCTTTCTGCTATCCGTCAGGGTCAGACTGCTGCGAACGGTATTGCTAACATCGCTGCAGGTCACGATGTAATGACCAACACGATGATTTATTGCGCACTTCCTGAGTTCTACGCAATTCTTGCACTCGTTGCAGGTCTGATGGCTTAATTTATGGCAAAAGCATTCGTATTCCCGGGGCAGGGTAGCCAGTTTCCGGGTATGTGCAAAGATCTGTACGATGCCCACGCAGAGGCACGCGAGTTATGTCAGGCAGCTGATAGGCTGCTTGGCTTCTCGCTGACCGATGTGATGTTCAACGGCACGGCAGAGGACCTCAAGCAGACCAAAGTGACGCAACCGGCGGTGTTCCTGCATTCGGTGGTGGCCCAACGTCTGATGACGATTGAGAAACCCGACATGGTGGCAGGTCATAGTTTAGGTGAGTTTTCGGCTTTGGTGGCTTGCGGGGCGCTGCGTTTTGAGGACGCCTTATTATTAGTTAGCGCGCGTGCGCAAGCTATGCAGGCTGCCTGTGAAGCCAATCCCGGTACGATGGCGGCTGTTCTCGGTCTTCCTGATGAACAGGTCGATGAGATCTGCAAGAATCATAAGGATGGGGTAGTGGTAGCTGCTAACTTCAATTGCCCGGGTCAGATTGTTATCTCCGGTGAAGTAGAAGCCGTTGATGCAGCTTGTGTCACACTCAAAGAGGCAGGTGCTCGTCGTGCGTTGCGTCTGCCGGTAGGTGGAGCTTTCCACTCGCCGCTCATGGCTCCTGCCGCTGAGGATCTGGCGAAAGCAATCAACAAAACGGAGTTTAGAAAACCCTTCTGTCCGATCTATCAGAACGTGACTGCACAAGCATCGGTTGAGCCGGAAGTCATCCGCGAAAACCTACTCAAACAACTTACAGCTCCAGTTCGCTGGACACAGAGTGTCCAAAATATGATTGCCGATGGAGCGAACGAGTTCTTTGAGTTTGGTCCGGGCGATGTGCTGAAGGGTCTGATTCGTAAGATTAATTCGGACGTACAAGTAGGTTAAATTATGGAAAATCTTTATTCAGCAGAAACAACGATCATTGACGAGCGCCGTAAGGATGTGGTTGCCGAATTGATGCGTAACGTCTATCTGTGGATGACAGGTGGTCTAGCACTGACCGGCCTGGTGGCATGGATTGTGGCTACGTCGCCCATTATGCAGCAGATCATCTTCGGATCCCAACTGGTGTTCTGGGGAATGATCATCGCCGAGTTGGTCTTTGTGGTGGTGTTAAGTGCCGCTATTCAGAAACTGAGTTTCGGTATGGCTTCGATGCTTTACACGCTTTACTGCGTGATCAACGGGGCGACACTGAGTTCGATCTTCATGGTCTATGAACTTGGCAGCGTGGCAGAGATCTTCTTCGTGACGGCCGGTGCTTTTGGTGTGCTGGCGTTCGTGGGAACGGTTACCAAGAAAGACCTGAGCGGCATGGGGACGTTCCTTATCATCGCTTTGGTCGGTCTGATCATCGCCTCTATTGTGGGCCTTATTATGGGTAACCCGGACAGTATCTGGATCTCGGCTATCGGTGTGCTGATTTTTGCCGGTTTGACGGTCTATGACGCACAACAGATCCGTAACCTGATGCTCGACCAGGAGACAGTCAATGAGGGTAATATGAAACTGGCGCTCCTCGGTGCGCTGTCGCTCTATCTGGACTTCATTAACCTGCTGTTACGGTTATTGAGTTTATTCGGTAAAAAGAAATAATCAAATACGTTTAATGATATGATTTCCAAACGTTTAGAAGACGCTATCAACGCGCAAATCAATGCCGAGATGTGGTCGGCATATCTGTATCTTAGTATGTCCGCATATTGCCATGACAAGGGCTATAACGGAATGGCTAACTGGTTCTCTATCCAATTCAAAGAGGAGCAAGATCACGCACAGATTTTCTACAATTATCTGATTAGTCGTGGTGGTCGTGTGATTCTCAAAGCGATCGACGCCGTAGAGACCGAATGGGCTTCTCCGCTGGCTGCTTTTGAGGCTACTTATTCGCATGAGCAACATGTAACGTCGCTCATCAACAACCTGATGCATATCGCCGTAGAGGAGAAGGATTTTGCAGCACAGAGTCGTCTGCAGTGGTTCATCGACGAGCAGGTAGAAGAAGAAGAGAATGCCGTTGAGATCATCAATAAGCTCAGAATGCTTGACGGTAACGGTTATGGCATGTACATGCTGGACCAGGAACTGGCAGCGCGCGTCTATGCGACTCCATCGCCTTTAGCAGCAAAAGCATAAGTGAGTAAGCTGATAGACATCACAGATTCGGAGCAGGCGGAGTTGGCGTTGGAGTTTGCAGAGTCGATTCACGCCGGTTTTCCTTCGCCTGCTGCCGACCATGCCGGGGAGCGGATTAACCTCGCACGCGAGATGACGCCGCACCCCGAGACTACTTTTTATGCGCATGTAGAAGGCGATTCGATGCGGGACGCGGGGATTCTGGATGGCGACATCGTGGTAGTGGACCGCAGTTTGGAGCCCAAGAACGGCGATTTTATTGTAGCCTATATCGATGGCGAATATACGCTCAAGGAGTTCAAACTGGATGAAGACGCAAAATGTGCCTGGCTCATTCCGCACAACCCTGATTTTCAACCGATCCGTGTAGATAAGCATAATGATTTTACGGTTTGGGGAGTGGTGACATACGCGATTCACAAAACTCGCTAACCATGTACGCGCTCGCCGATTGCAATAATTTCTTCGTTTCGTGCGAACGGGTTTTCCGTCCTGATTTGGAGGGGAAGCCCGTTGTTGTACTCTCAGGCAATGATGGTTGTGTGGTGAGCCGCTCCAACGAAGCGAAAGCAATCGGAGTCAAAATGGGCGTACCGCTCTACCAGATCAAGAACCTTGTGGATAAAGAAGGAATTGTTTGTTTCTCGTCCAATTTCTCACTGTACGGTGACCTTTCCAATCGTGTTATGTCCATTATTCGAAGTCACACCTCGCGCTTTGAACAGTATTCGATTGACGAGTGTTTCTTTAATATTGATCATATCCCGGCCGACCGACAGAAAGCGTACTGCGAGCAACTGGTGAAGGCGATCCGACGGGGAGTAGGGATTCCGGTTTCTATTGGGATTGCTTCGTCGAAGACACTCGCTAAAGTTGCCTCCAAGTACGCCAAGAAATACCCGGGGTATCATGGGGTGTGCGAGATCCGTACGGAAGAACAACGCCTCAAAGCACTCTCCACCTTCGAGATCGGCGATGTATGGGGAATAGGGCGACGAGCCAAAGCCAAGCTCCAAAATGCCGGTATCACAACCGCATTGGACTTTGCGCAGAAATCGTCTGCTTTTGCGCAAAACATGCTGCATAAACCGGGTTTGCTGACTTGGCAGGAACTGCGCGGACAGGATGTGATAGATATTACAGAACTGCCTATGAAGCAGTCGATTACAACCTCGCGCACCTTTGCATCTGTGATCACAGAACAAACGCTTCTCGAAGAACAGATTGCCAATTTCTGTGCGCATTGTGCCAGAGAACTTCGGGTACAGAAATCCGTTGCGCAACAACTCTATGTCTATGCGCACACGTCGGCTTTCCGTACGGATATTGAGCAACATTACTTGTCGGAACTGGTTACATTGCCGGTCGCGACATCCAATAGTCAGGAACTAATCTCCTATGCCTTGGCTGCTTTCCGACGAGCGTACAGACCGGGCGCGCTATATAAAAAGGCCGGGGTCGTGTTACTCAAGATTATTCCGGAAACGGCCGTTGTGCCGGATCTGTTTGATACTAAGGACCGGGATAAGGACAAGCGTCTTCAGCGTGTGTTGGATCATATCGATGATCGTCACGGCAAGCGCGCCATCATCTTAGGTTCACAAATACAATCGCAGCAAACGGTGTATAAGAACGAGCACAAATCGCCGCTTTATACCACCGATCTGCGCGATATTATCACCCTCAAAGCGACTTAATTATGGATATTGCATTGTTAGTCATCGCGTTTGTTTTTATCCTGATCGGGTTTATCGGTTGCATCGTTCCCGGTCTTCCGGGCACACCGATTGCCTATGCAGGCTTATGGATTGCACAAGCCACCAATCGTGTGGATTTCTCGTGGCAGTTTTTGCTGATTTGGGGCATCGTAGTAGTTGTTATCTCCGTGCTGGATTATCTTGTTCCTGCATGGGGAACAAAGCATTACGGCGGCACGAAATGGGGAGTCTGGGGAAGCACGATTGGCGTGTTCGTCGGACTTTTCTTTGGGGCGATAGGCGTTATCCTGGGTCCGCTGGTAGGTGCGATCATTGGCGAACTTCTTGCAGGTAAAGAACTGCAAGCCGCCCTCAAAGCAGGCTGGGGTAGTTTCGTCGGTATCCTTTTCGGAACCATCCTCAAACTCATTGCCTGCGGTCTGATGACCGTATATCTCATCCAGGCAATTTGGTAGAAAAACAAAGAATCTGCATAAAAGTGCAGATTTTTTTGTATATTCCAAATTTTTGTTGTACCTTTGCAGTTGCAAAGGTTTTTACTATGGAAGACAATTTTGCTATACAACTTTTTGAAGGAAAGAAAGTCCGCATCGTTTGGGATGAGGAGAAGGAAAAGTACTGGTTCTCGGTAGTAGATATAGTACAAGTGTTAACGGATAGCGTGGACGCTAGAACCTATTGGAAGGTTCTAAAAACCAGGCTCAAGAAAGAGGGGAATGAGTCGGTTACAAATTGTAACCAACTGAAATTACTTTCCTCAGACGGAAAAAGATATAAGACGGATGTCGCTGATTTACAGGGTATTTTCCGTATTATACAATCTGTCCCTTCCAAGAAAGCAGAGCCGGTAAAGCAGTGGCTGGCACAGTTGGGTGAGCAGCGAATAGACCAGATGATCGATCCGGAACTGACTTTCCAGATGGCAGTAGAAGACTATCGCCGGCAAGGTTATTCGGATAAGTGGATCAACGAACGAATGCGTTCCATAGAGATGCGCAAGGAGCTGACCGACGAGTGGCAACGGGCAGGTATCACGGAGCATAAGGACTTTGCGATATTGACGAACGTACTGACACAAGCATGGAGCGGAATGACTACAGGAGAGTATAAGCGCCACAAGGGATTGACCAAAGAGAACTTGCGTGATAATATGACGAATGTCGAACTTGCGCTTAACACTCTGGCAGAGGTGGCAACCACAGAGTTGTCGCGTCAACGAAATCCGAAAGGCATGGTTGAAAGTAAACAAGCGGCACAAGCAGGAGGAAAGGTAGCAAAGAACGCGCGGGAAGATCTTGAGCGTCAATTAGGTCGCAGTGTCATCTCTTCCGAACGCGCATCTGACTATCTTCGCCCGATAGAAGAAGGTAAAGCGCAAGAACTACCATTTGATGAGGATAAAGATAAATAATCTTTCATACTCCACAAAAAGACATAAACGAGCGCAAATTAGAATATGTTTTCTATCTTTCAAGAACTGGGTTATTCACATGCCGAACTTTTCCACTCTCGCATGATAAAGATTATTGCGTCTCACGATGGGGCGCGAGAACTCTTTTGAAAATAAATTGGATGCCGTTCATCAGCCTCATCAATTGCGAAAATATTATCGCTATTTGACAGGAAATGGTAGAGTGTATGCCGGTTTGTTTTATCTGTGTAATAAATGGGAAATGAAGAAATCAATGGCTTTGTTAAGTGCAGAGCCGTACAAAATACGAAATGCAATTTTTGCCCATCACGGCAAAATCTTTAAAAGTCAAGATTTAACGGATCATTTCTCTAAATACGAATGGTATAATCCTTCTGTAGAAAATGTATCTATGGAGGAACTCAATGAGATTGAAAAAGCCAATTTGAGGTTAATACAATCTTACGAAAATAAATAATTATGCGAGTAGTTGTTCAGCGTTGCAGTCGCGCCGAAGTGCGCATAGATGGGGAAAGAGTAGGGCATATCGAGAAGGGCTTCGTCCTTCTTGTCGGTATCACCGACACGGACACCCGTGAACAAGCAGATGTGCTGGCAAAGAAAATAAGCCAACTGCGTGTCTTTGAAGATGCGGAAGGCAAGATGAACCTGGCAATCAATGAGGTTGGCGGTGCTATACTGAGTATCTCACAGTTTACGCTTTATGCCGATTGTCGCAAAGGCAACAGACCCTCCTTCATCCGTGCAGCCCGACCGGAAACAGCGGCTCCGCTGTACGATTATTTCAATGAAACGCTCCGCAATCTTTACAACCTCCGTGTCGAAACCGGCCGCTTTGGAGCAGATATGAAGGTCGATTTTATCAACGATGGTCCGGTAACCATCCTTCTGGATACCGATGAATTATGTAACAAGCCATTTTAAGCAAAATCTTCAAAAAGATTTGAAATTTTCCATAAAAGACTTGTATATTTCAAATTTTTGTTGTACCTTTGCAGGGCAAAGTTGATTTGAGCACTATGACAAATAGTCCACAACATATTCCGCAATCAGGTATAGAGATCTACACCGCTCCAGACAATAGCATCCAACTGCAAGTTAAGCTGGATCAGGATACTGTGTGGCTAAATACGAGTCAAATGGCAATATTGTTTGGCAAAGAAGAGTCTAACATTCGTCGTCATATCATTAACGTTTTTAATGAAGGAGAATTGCCTCGCGATAATAACGTGCATTTTTTACACGTTAGTGGAAACTAATTAAAAGAGTAGGGGTATTAGCTCATCTACCATTCCTTTCGAGTCCGCTATACTCCACATAAAACAAATATCAAAGATGGCCAAAACACAATCCATAATAGTAAAAGACACTACCGTTCGTTCTTTTGTTCAGAATGGAATGGACTATATTTGTATTACGGATATCGCAAGACAAAAGAATGCATTGGAGCCGAAAGATGTGGTTAAGAACTGGATGCGTCTCAAAAATACCATTGAGTATCTTGGTGTTTGGGAGATGTTAAATAACCCTAATTTCAAAGGGGTCGAATTCGATCCCCTTTTACGGGAAGCCGGTAGCAATGCTTTTACACTTAGCCCTTCTCGATGGATAGAGTTAACAAATGCTATCGGTATTATCTCCAAGAGTGGAAATAATGGTGGCACTTTTGCACAGCGGGATATTGCATTTAAGTTCGCAAGTTGGGTATCCGTTGAATTTGAACTCTATTTAATTAAGGAATTCCAGCGGCTCAAAGAGGAAGAACAAAAAGCTCTTGGCTGGTCCGCAAAACGGGAGTTGGCAAAGATCAACTACCATATCCATACCGATGCCATCAAAGAGCACCTTATTCCGCAGGAGATCGACCAATATCATCGTTCGCTTATCTATGCCAACGAGGCTGATGTGCTCAATGTAGCGCTCTTCGGCATCACAGCAAAAGAATGGCGTGACGCACATCCTGACGATAAGGGGAATATCCGCGATTATGCGACCATCAATCAGCTGATTTGTTTGAGTAATATGGAGAACCTCAATGCGGTATTTATTAACGAAGGTATGCCGCAACAAGAGCGACTTTACAAACTCAACAAAATAGCCATCCAGCAAATGACCGTGCTGGAGAATGTAGAAAGCAAACATATATTGAAAGCATAAAAAGCGGTATAGGTATATTAGCTCATCTGGCTAGAGCGCGACACTGGCAGTGTCGAGGTGGGGAGTTCTTAGCCACAAGGGCACGATTATTTCGAGTCTCCTATACTCCACAAAAAGAAAAATAACTTATTCACATATAATTTTATAACTATGACAAAGTACATTTGTGATGTCTGCGGGTACGAATATGCCCCCAGCGAAATAGGAAAAGCGTTTAATGAACTCCCCGAAGATTGGGTTTGCCCCATCTGCGGAGTCGGCAAGGATCAATTCTCCGAAGCATAACTTTTATCAATCAGGGTGGGGCAGTGCCTCACCCTTTTTTGATGTCTATTCTTGAGCATTTTAAGCAAAATCTTCAAATAGATTTGAATTTTTCAATAAAAGACTTGTTTATTCCAAATTTTTGTTGTACCTTTGCAGTCGCAAAGGTTAACAACGCAAATGGCAGGTCGACAATCCTATATTCCACAGTCAAGTATAGAGATCTATACGGCTCCTGATAATAGTATCCAACTGCAAGTCAAGTTGGATCAAGAAACCGTGTGGTTAACACAGAAGCAGTTGGCGGATTTATTTGGCGTCAAAAAGGCTGCTATTTCCAAGCATATATCCAATATATATGCTGTAGAAGAACTCGATCCCTTGGCAACAGTTTCCAAAATGGAAACAGTTCAAATTGAAGGCACCCGAACAATTGTTCGTCACGTGGATTATTATAATCTTGACATGATTCTATCTATCGGTTACCGTGTCAATTCCCGTCGTGCTATCTCTTTCCGTCAGTGGGCAAATAAGGTGCTCAAGGACTATCTCGTTAAGGGCTATGCTTTGCGTACCAACATGCAACTCAAGCAGTATGAGGAGTTGAAACAATTGGTTGGAGTATTGCAGCAGACGATTCAAAATGAGGCGTTGACAACTAATGAGGCACGTGATTTGGTTAAAGTCGTTACTGACTATACGTACGCGCTTGATACATTAGATAATTATGACTATCAGCGACTTGCGATAAGCGATACCGAAGGAACTGAGCGTTTCCATGCAACCTATGAAAACGCCATGGAAGCTATCCTCTCGCTCAAAGAGAAATTCGGCGAGAGTTGGCTCTTTGGCAATGAGAAAGATGATTCATTCAAGAGCAGTATTGGCCAAATCTATCAGACGTTCGGCGGTCAAGAACTCTATCCGAGTGTGGAGGAGAAAGCCGCGATGTTGCTTTACTTGGTAACGAAAAACCATTCTTTTTCAGATGGCAACAAACGTATAGCAGCTACGCTCTTCCTGTGGTTCATGGATAGAAACGGTATCCTCTATACACCGGAAGGTCATAAGCGCATTGCAGACAACACTCTCGTCGCTCTCACGCTGATGATTGCTGAGAGTCGAACGGAAGAGAAAGACATTATGGTAAAAGTTGTTGTAAACTTGATCAATAAGAAAAACTAAAAGAGTAGGGGTATTAGCTCATCCATCCCTTTCGAATCCGCTATACTCCACAAAAAGACATAAACGAGCGCAAATTAGAATATGTTTTCTATCTTTCAAGAACTGGGTTATTCACATGCCGAACTTTTCCACTCTCGCATGATAAAGATTATTGCGTCTCACGATGGGGCGCGAGAACTCTTTTGGAATATGCTAGAGCGAAAATTAGAAGAATTTGGTATTGACAGCCTTCCGGCAAAACGATTGAAAGATGATGTCATAGCTACAAGTTATAAGAATTGGATTGTGAATGAAGGTATTCTAAGAGAAAATGTAGGAGGGAAAATTCGAGATAGGGGACGTGCAGATATATTAATAAGTAATAAAGCTCGAAAGGGTAAGCCCTCTTACCGCATCATTATTGAAAATAAATTGGATGCCGTTCATCAGCCTCATCAATTGCGAAAATATTATCGCTATTTGACAGGAAATGGTAGAGTGTATGCCGGTTTGTTTTATCTGTGTAATAAATGGGAAATGAAGAAATCAATGGCTTTGTTAAGTGCAGAGCCATACAAGTCAGAATCCCGCAAAGAAGATGCCACAAAATTTGCCGTACTTACGTACGAAAAAGATATACGTACTTGGCTTGAAGCAGTCTTGCAATTAGATATTGATTTTGATTTTCTAGCGGCAGTCAAACAATACCTCGAACTCATAAAACATATTTGATATGAATTATTTTTATATCGCAAGGTTCAAAGGGCCACATAGTAGAATACCAATCGGTTATGAAGTTCGTTTTGACTCAACTCGGCATTTTGTGAGTGTGGCTGAATTAGAAAAACGTTCAAGTAATCCTTTTGCCAATGAAATTGCAGATGCGGCAGTTGCTGATGGGGCATGTGAAAAATTTGGCGTGACTCGTGAAATAATTAAAGGACTTGCGCAAGAAGGACATTTTTATATTGAGTGTCCATTCCTTATTGCGAAAGAAGAAGAGGAGCGAGCACGCAAAGAAAAAAACTCTAAACGCCAACAAGAAAGGCAAAGTCCTCTGCAGAATACATTGCAAGACCAGACTCCAATAGACATCTCACCTTCTATTGATTTACAGAGTACATCGTCACTCCCTAGTTTGGGAAACTTTATATCGTCAAGAACATGGTCATGGAAGAAAATAATTTATGCTGTTGTCATTATTATCGTTTTAGGCCTTCTTGTCATGGATTCATTAACGAAACGGTCATATACCAAGAATTATGTTTCCCAAGTCTTAGTAGAAGATGATAATGAAGAAGAGCAAGAATGCGATCCTGATTTAGAGGATATCATTAGTACATATAGAATTGATGACTGCGATGTCGATTATATGTCCAAAGAAGAATTACGTATAATACGAAATGCAATTTTTGCCCATCACGGCAAAATCTTTAAAAGTCAAGATTTAACGGATCATTTCTCTAAATACGAATGGTATAATCCTTCTGTAGAAAATGTATCTATGGAGGAACTCAATGAGATTGAAAAAGCCAATTTGAGGTTAATACAATCTTACGAAAATAAATAATTATGCGAGTAGTTGTTCAGCGTTGCAGTCGCGCCGAGGTGCGCATAGACGGAGAAAGGGTAGGGCAGATAGAGAAGGGCTTCGTCCTTCTTGTCGGTATCACCGACACGGACACCTGTGAACAAGCAGATCTGTTAGCAAAGAAAATAAGCCAGCTTCGTGTCTTTGAGGATGCTGAAGGCAAGATGAACCTGGCGCTCAATGAGGTAGGGGGCGCAGTGTTGAGTATCTCACAGTTCACGCTTTATGCCGATTGTCGCAAGGGCAACAGACCTTCGTTCATCCGTGCCGCACGACCGGAAACAGCGGCTCCGCTGTACGATTATTTCAATGAAACGCTCCGCAATCTTTACAACCTCCGTGTAGAAACAGGCCGTTTTGGCGCAGACATGAAAGTCGATTTCATCAACGATGGTCCGGTAACCATCCTTCTGGATACCGACGATTTGAAATAACATGGACCGAACTCAACAAAGCCCGCTGCGCCGACCTCGAGCAACGAGGCCTCATGACGCCCTTTGACTTTGTTTTTTGCGTCCGGATAGTATCCGGACATCTTCTTGCCTATTCCGGCCTAAAGTGGCCTAAATTTGCCTATTTCTCTCTCAAAATTTGCACATATCAAAAAAAAGTTGTACCTTTGCAGCCGAAAGTTGCAAAGAATATTTGAAACAAAGAATTTATTACTATGTTGTATACATTTTAATTCATATGGTCTCGTAATGTTTAACTGAGCGGTGCAAACTATTGTATCTGCTCGTAATTCATTAGAGGCATATGGGAAAAAGTAGAAAAAGAGTACCTGTTAGCACATGTTGTTGCTGCAAATCGCAAAAACGCGGTAAACAATTCAGCCATCGCAGATTTCGTAGGTACGAGCGGATGGTAATTAAATCGGGAGAAACATTTTTACCGATTAAGCAATTTGAATTAACCAATCAATGGGATTTGGGCGGTGACGGCAAAACATATTGGGGAAAGTGTATCGACGAGGAATGGTATGAACGCTTGAGCACTCCGGGAAAGGAGAAAAACAAATATAGAAACAAAATCCGCCTATGGCAGACAAAATAGTAAATATACAAGCCTCAACACCTGTAGAAAAGGACTTTCAGCAGGTGCATGATATTGTCGTTTTCCATCGTTCTGAAGTAGCTCGGAAAGTGAATACCGAGATGCTGCAAATGGCTTGGGAAATTGGACAATATATCTCCGCTCGTATCAAGTCTGCCGGTTGGGGAGCTAAGGTGGTAGATGAACTATCGGAATACCTGCAGCTGCAAGAACCCGGTTCCAGAGGATTTGGAAGGCGCAACTTGTATAACATGGTGACTTTCTATGACAAATACAGCACGCCGGAGTTCTGTGAGATAGCCAAATCGTTAACCAACAGTCTTTTCGTGCAGCGCAAGACACAATCCGAATTTGTGCAAATGCCATCTGCACAAATGGCGGATTCGGAAATTGTGCAGATGCCGTCTGCACAAATGGAATTTGCTCCGTTACCATCAATCCTTACCATCACTACTTTCTCTAACCATCTGGAGATACTCAACCGTACACATAGTTACCAAGAGGCTGTTTTCTATATGCTCTATGCCGCTCAGCAGCAGTTGACAACTAATGAGTTACGACGCTCTATCGTCTCACAGACTTACGGCAGTATTATGAGCAAAGAGAAACAGTTTACACCTGCAATGCTGTCACAATACCCGGGCGCATCGTTTTTGTTGAAGGATAGGCTGATTCTTGATTTCCTGAACCTGCCGCAAAACTTCATAGAACCCCAGTTGCACGAAGGAATTCTGAAGCACATGCGTGATTTTATCTTAGAACTGGGCAAAGACTACGTCTTCATCGGCAGCGAGTATCCCGTTAAGGTAGGAGGTGGTACAAAACGCATAGACTTGCTCTTTTATAACCGAGCGTTGCATTGCTTAGCGGCGATAGAACTGAAATCGGTTGATTTCCAAGCTGAGTTTATCAGTAAAATGGACATGTATCTAGAGGCGTTAGATAGAGATGTGAAGAAGGCGGACGAGAACCCAAGTATAGGTATTATCCTATGTCCTTCGATAGACAAAACGATGGCAGAATACACATTGAGCCGTTCACTCAGCCCGACGATGGTGTCGGAATACCAACGCAAACTCATCCCTCGCGACGTCCTTATCAAATCATTACACGATTATTGCCGTTTCTTAGATCAAGAAATAAGCAACAATATGATTGATAAAGAATAAAATAATCGTCCCTCTCCGAGCGGTGCTTCCAAGCACGGCAGGAAAGGAGAAAATGATATAAAGACAAGCGCAAAGCGTTGCGCTAATTAAATAAAAACAAGCATTACTATTATTTCGCGCAGACCGAAAGCCCATCAAACTTTAACGGATATAATTGCAGAGAAATAATACAAGGTAGCATTGTAGTTATACCTTTGCTGCCCTCGTAATAGTAGTCTCACACATAGTGTGGGCTTCTTGAGGGCATTATGCAAAGGTATCTGTGATGGGCTACCTTGGTCGCGCGAGAGAAGTCCATACTTTTAATTTTATGTATTATCAAAATAATTAAATCATTTTCGATTTCTTGCATATATCGTAAAATTGTAGTACCTTTGCATCAAATTTGAGAAAGTACCTTATGCAAATACCGCTTTTTCATATCGGGAACCTGATTCGCTCTGAGTTAGAGATACAAGGCCATTCTATAGCATGGTTAGCACAGAAATTAAATCTCAAACTCCCAAATTGCTATCGCTTGTTACGGTCGCAATCCATTTCAACGGATCAACTACGCCTAATATCCCAAGTAATGGATCATGATTTCTTCGCGGATTGTACGATAAGTAACCGATCATCGGAAAAAAATGAAGCAGTAAAGACCTATTTAGATTTATTAGAAACAGCCTTAAAACATGGCATTTTTCAAAGTGGCGGCATTGCGGTAGAAGATAAAGAATATAGTAATCACTACCGCTACTACTACAAAGGATATGGGTATGTAGATTGTTTTGTTTACTCACAGGGTTTGTATATACAAACTCCATGCGTAGCAGAGTTGCCATATTTCCTTGATATGTATGCCGCTGCGCTGCATATTTGTAATGAGTGTTCTAACACTTATGCTTACCAGTTTTCATGCCGACAAGAAAAAGATAAAGGTAAAATTTACTTTGATGTGGCATACAATTTTTGCTCTATATGTACCATGGAGCAGTTTGATTTTGTACTGGAAGGGCTATTTATAATGGGGGACTTAGTGCGCGAGAAAGTAGATGAGTTGCATGAAATAGCAGGGAAACAATCTGCTGTAACTGAATATTTAGCACAAAAGTTAGATGTTTCGTAACTGCACAATAGAATAATAATTTAACGGAGTAAGCCGAAAGCCGAATAATAAAGTGGAGGTATAAATTAATAAAAGTACTATGAAATACCTTGTAATTGCCCTTGCAGGCTTTATTGCTGCACTTTTGTACATGCTTAATGAAAAGTGGCAAGAAAAATGGAAAAATAGAAACAATGCAGCCTCTAAATATAATTCTATCTCTGATGAGGAATCTAAACCTTCTCATAATAACACAGGATTAAAGGAAGAAAATAACTCTGAAAATGTAGAGGCATCCACTCCCATATATGTTCCCCGTGCGGAAACTATAGAAAGAAATGCTTCTGTGCTTGAAGAAAAACAACGTTATGACTGGGAGAATAATTATAAAATTCTGTGCGATGTATTAGACAGAGATTATAATTATCAGAAGAAAAAGAAGGAAATATTAAAGGACACAATGAAATATCCAGATTGGGTCGGGTATTTACTTGTTATTTTATTTTTCCAATTCATACCTATGGGAATAATTGTAGGTATTTTCTTTGATGATACGGAAATAGGAAATCGGATCATGATGGTATCTATAATTATTGAATATGTCACCATCCCTTTAGCAGGTATTCTCGGTTTAATAAAGGATATGCGTAATAAAAAACTGAAAAAGAAACTATTTGCTACTATAAACGAAATCATTCTTTCAAAAAATGCGTACCATAGTTTGCCGTATGAATTAAAAAATGAATTTTTAGAAAGATTATATAACCGAGAATATCAATAATATTATGACGAAACAAGAATTAATTGCCAAGTCTGGCGGAATTGTCGTAGAAAGCCTCATTAATATGCTTTTCCGTGCGTATGATGAAGGGTATAAGCAAGGTTGTATAGATAGTAAAAAAGGGCAAATCAAGATTATGAATCCTTCCCGAATAAGGGTATTTGATTTCCATTTGCCGAGTAATATTCTATGGGGAGCATGCAATAATGATGTAGATAATATATTTTCGTACCAGCAAATGGTTGATGTGAACTTCAAATTGCCAAGTGAAGAACAAGTAGAAGAAATGCTACAATTAAAATTTGTCAATGTTGCAGGAGATGGATCACACCACTTACACGCTCATGATCCTCTACAGGAACAACATAGCCTAATGTATTATCTTGTGAATAAGCAGCAACCAGAAAAACATAACGGGTTTGCTCTTTGGTGGAAACAAACACCTAAAGATAACAAAGTATCGGCTTATGTGTTATGTCAAGGTGAACAAATAGTTAAAGGAAGCTATCCTGTATGGAATTACTATCTCAAAAAAGAATTGATAGATATTAACGACAAATATCTTACAATGTTTTTAATGCCTAAGTTTTGATAGTTTGGATATTCGATTAAAGAAACAATGTTTGGAAAAGTAAAATCTATCAAAACTTACAGCAGCAACGGAGCGGTTGATATTGAGGAGTACGATGAAGCGGGCAGACTTGTTCATGCCATAGATGCACTTTCTCCCACGGAGACACAAGAGTACTTCTTTTCTGAAGAAGATTATTCTAAGGAAATACAGAATTCTTCAAATACGCTGCCTCCCGATGAATGCAAGTATGATGAACAAGGTCGTTTAATAGAAAGGATAAGTTATCTGCCAAACTGCAATGAAATAGGAGGGGAAACATCCTCTATCTATGTCAAAACATTGCACGAGTATTTTGACCATGACGAATATGGTAACTGGCTGTCTGTAATCAATTACGTTTTGGATGATAAAGGTATAAAACATATAATAGATACCAACCGCCGAGAAATAGAATATTACTAAATATAAAAGACTATGAAGCATTTATTTTTTATTTCTTTCGTAGCAGTATGCCTCTTGGCTTCCTGTACTCGTCCGCAATTAGTATTTCTTAACGGGCAATCGATTGAAGGCACGCCTAAGGAATTTATAGAGCGTTCAAACTATTGCGGAGTGGACTCTGCCAATAACCCTATTTATTTTTCTCCTTATGATAGTACCGGCATAGAAAATGTAATCATTGTTTCAGGAATTCCGACAGATGAGGATGTAATTCCTTTCTGGGTTTATTTTGATACTAACGAACACGGACAAATAAAAAAACTACGTGCTGAAGCTGTTATTTCCGAACAGGATATTCCTGTAGCGAAAGAAAAAGCAGAAATGACCCACGCGCAAATGGAATATTCCTTGTGGGACGGAAATAGCGAACCAATACTATACAAAATCTATCTAACCTACGAACACAAATGAAAACTAAAAAACTCATCCTTTGCGCTGCTTTTGGCGAGTTGGCATACACGATTTATGCCATCGTGCGACATATTATTTCGACCATCTATCCGTATAGGTATCATTTTGATTTTGTGCAAGATATATGCCAGCGTTCTATATGCAATATACTGCTGATAAGTATAATTATTGTTTGCTTCGCGTTAATACAATCTTTCCCAAAACAAACAACAAAACCATTTTGGATATTCACTTTTTGTTTTGCTGCATTATTGGCAATATCCACTATTATAGCACTCACGCATTCATATCATATAGTATATGGTGTACATTATTGCTTTCTTCCATCTTGGCTGAGAATAACATTGCTGGTTGTAGGCTTCGTGTGGCTGCTATTACTTGCAAGACAACAAGAAGAAACTACTCTGCATAAAGCCTTAAAGGTGATTTTTTATATAGGAATAGCATTTCTTGCTTTGCCTATTTTATTAGAAATCATGTCTGGCATCTCATACCTTTTTTCTGGGCACTTGTTATTCCTTCATTCTCTTGCAATCCGTTCATGGGTACGTTTATTAGTGCCTGCTATTTTGTTTCCGTTTCTTTGCTCCTTGTGGAAAACTAAATAATAGTACATTCTGTAGTAGTGTCGTGAGAGTGTCGTGAGAGTGGCTGATTGACTGCTACAATTTGGCGAGACGAAATGGGGAATAAAAACGGGTGCTGTGCAATCTCTCTCTCCATTGCCACTATAGCTTGTCTATTTTTAGTTGGCTTGTCTATTTTTTGCGAGTGCAAAGGTACAAAAAAAAATGAATTACGCAAGAATATAGCGCAAAACTCGATTATTTTTATTACAAATATGCCTCAGAACAAGATTTCTATCCTCCTTTCCGCCGGACAAAATCCCAATTTCCTCTCAAAAAATTTGCATATATCAAATATTTTGTGTATCTTTGCACCCGAAAAGAAACTTATTCACATAAAATTGAACAACTATGGCAAAGTACATTTGTGATGTCTGCGGGTACGAATATGACCCCAGCGTAGAAGGCAAAGCGTTTAATGAACTCCCTGAAGATTGGACTTGTCCCATCTGCGGAGTAGGGAAGGACCAGTTCTCCGAAGCATAACTTTTATCAATCAGGGTGGGGCAGTGCCTCACCCTTTTTTGATGTCTATTCTTGAGCATTTTAAGCCAAATCTTCAAATAGATTTGAATTTTTCAATAAAAGACTTGTTTATTCCAAATTTTTGTTGTACCTTTGCAGTCGCATAGGTTTTTACTATGGAAGACAATTTCGCAATACAACTTTTTGAAGGCAAGAAAGTCCGCATCGTCTGGGATGAGGAGCAAGAAAAGTACTATTTTGCAGTTGCAGATATAGTACAAGTGTTAACGGATAGTGCTGATGTAAAGCAGTACATTAAGAAATTGCGCGCACGCGATTCTGAATTAGATTCCGTGTGGGGTACAATTTGTACCCCCCATCAATTTGTATCAACAGATGCTAAAAAGCATGCTGTCAATTGTGCTGATTTACAAGGAATTTTCCGTATTATTCAATCCATTCCTTCCAAGAAAGCAGAGCCGGTGAAACAATGGCTTGCGCAGTTAGGCGAGCAGCGAATAGACCAGATGATAGATCCTGAACTGACGTTCCAAATGGCAGTAGAGGACTATCGTCGGCAGGGCTATTCGGATAAATGGATCAACGAACGAATGCGTTCCATAGAGATGCGCAAGGAGCTGACCGACGAGTGGCAACGGGCAGGTATCACGGAGCATAAGGACTTTGCGATATTGACGAATGTACTGACGCAAGCATGGAGCGGAATGACTACAGGAGAGTATAAGCGCCACAAGGGATTGACCAAAGAGAACTTGCGTGATAATATGACGAATGTCGAACTTGCGCTTAACACTCTGGCAGAGGTGGCAACCACAGAGTTGTCGCGTCAACGAAATCCGAAAGGCATGGTTGAAAGTAAACAAGCGGCACAAGCAGGAGGAAAAGTAGCAAAGAACGCGCGGGAAGATCTTGAGCGTCAATTAGGTCGCAGTGTCATCTCTTCCGAACGCGCTTCTGACTATCTTCGCCCGATAGAAGAAGGTAAAGCGCAAGAACTACCATTTGATGAGGATAAAGATAAATAGTCCGCTATAGTCCATAAAAACAATATAGAACTCATATGAAAAAACACATTCTTGGATTAGATTTAGGTGTAGGCTCAATAGGTTGGGCCTTGATAGAAACAGAAGATGATCAGCCGAAACAAATTATCGGCATGGGTAGTCGTATCGTACCCATTTCCAAAGATGACAGTGACCAGTTCAGTAAAGGACAGGCGATAAGCAAGAATGCTGATCGCACAGCTCGTCGAACAACGCGAAAAGGGTACGATCGTTATCAATTACGTCGTGCATTATTGACACAAGTACTGCGTCAAAACGGCATGCTTCCGGAACGAATGGATGAGAATGTGATAGACTTGTGGAAACTACGTAGTGATGCTGCAACGGAAGGACACCAACTGACATTACCGCAGATAGGTCGTGTGCTTTATCACATGAATCAGAAGCGAGGATATAAACATGCCAAGGCTGACGACAATGGGGATAGCAAGCAGACCAAATATGTAGAGGCGGTTAATCAACGTTATACAGAAATCCAGGAGGCCAAGCAGACTGTTGGTCAACATTTCTATTTGGAACTATTGCGCAGCAAAGTAGAAAGCGGGAATGGCCCGTACTATACTTTCCGTATCAAAGACAAGGTTTTTCCGCGTGCTGCCTATATCGCGGAGTTCGACCAAATAATGAAAGTGCAGAAGGCGTATCACCCCGAAGTACTGACCGATGAATTTATCGACACTCTTCGCAATAGGATTATATTCTATCAGCGTCCGTTGAAGTCGTGCAAACACTTGGTAAGTTTGTGCGAGTTTGAGATGAAACCGTACAAAAACAAAGATGGCAAAATCGTTTATGGAGGCCCCAAATGTGCGCCGCGTACATCGCCTTTAGCACAACTCTGCACGATGTGGGAGACGGTTAACAATATAACGCTGACTAACCGCAATAATGAGCGATATGAGTTCTCTTTGGACGAACGAAGACAACTTGTAGAACACCTCTGTACACACGAAGTGCTCAAACTAACTGATCTCTATAAGATATTGGGCATTACCAAGAAAGACGGTTGGTATGGTGGCAAGGCTATCGGAAAAGGCATTAAAGGAAACGCGACCTTGAACCAATTACGTAAAGCTCTAAATGGCAAATACAGCGATTGGTTAGAAATGCCAATTGAGCGCATTGACGCTGTAGATAATGAGACCGCAGAAGTGTTCTGGCAGGTTAGTCCGAAAGTAGAAGAGACTCCGTTGTTCAAATTGTGGCACGCAGTCTATTCCATACAAGACGCTGAAGAATTAGCCAAGACGCTCCGTAATAAATTCGGCATTGACGATCAAGAAGTCATTGATGCACTCTGCAAGATTGATTTTGTCAAACCGGGCTACGCCAATAAGTCACATAAGTTCATTCGTCGTCTGCTTCCATACTTAATGGAAGGAATGATGTATAGCGAGGCTTGCGCGCGGATCGGTATCAACCATTCCAACTCTATGACTGCGGCAGAGCGTGACGCAAGGCCATTGGCAGAGCACATTGAGTTGTTACAAAAGAACGCATTGCGTCAGCCGGTTATTGAGAAGATCCTAAATCAGATGATTAATCTGGTGAATCGTCTGCAACAAGAATATGGCCCGATTGATGAGGCGAGGGTAGAGTTGGCGCGTGAACTCAAGCAAAGCCGTGAGGAACGTGAAGGAGCCTATAGACGAAATAATCAGAACGAGCGTCTTAACAAAGAGATAGCCGCTAAGATAGAAGAGATGGGCATTCGTCCCTCGCGCTCGCGCATACAAAAATATAAGATGTGGGAGGAAACCAACCACCGTTGTATGTACTGCGGCAAGACGGTTAGTTTGGCAGAATTCTTGAATGGCGCAGATGTAGAGATAGAGCACATTATCCCGCGGAGTATCTTATTTGACGACAGTTTCAGCAACAAGGTTTGTGCATGCCGCGAGTGTAACCATGAGAAAGGAAATATGACTGCTCTCGACTATATAGAAACAAAACCTGCTGCGGAAGTAGAAGCCTACAAACAACGTGTGGATGAAGCATTCAAAGAAGGGCAGATCAGTAAGACCAAGCGCGACCATCTCTTGTGGCATAAGTCAGATATACCTACAGATTTTATTGATCGCCAATTACGTCAAAGCCAATATATCGCTGTTAAGGCAGTAGAGATTTTACAGCAAGCTATCCGTCAAGTATGGACAAGCGGCGGTAGTGTAACCGATTTCTTGCGTCATCAATGGGGGTATGATGAGATACTTCACACGCTTAACTTGCCGCGTTATCGTCAAGTGGAAGATCTCACAGAAATTGTTCATTATGAGCATGCCGGACAAGAACATGAGGAAGAACGCATTAAGAATTGGTCAAAACGTATTGACCATCGTCACCATGCAATAGATGCTTTGACCGTTGCTCTCACGCGCCAAGCCTATATCCAGCGTTTGAATTCTCTCAATGCAGAATTTACACGTGAAGAGATGTTAAAAGAGGTAGAAGAAGCGAATGCGGTATATAATGAGAAAAAGTCTCTCTTAGAGAAATGGATTAACGAACAACCGCACTTTTCGGTGGACGATGTAACGCAAAGCGTAGATAGTATTCTTGTCTCTTTCCGTGCGGGTAAACGCGTAACTACACCTGCACGCCGTGCTATCTATCAAGGAGGCAAACGTACTATTGTTCAAAGGAATATCCAAGTACCGCGTGGCGCATTGACCGAAGAAACGATATATGGCAAATTAGGTGATAAGTTTGTTGTCAAGTACCCGCTTGATCATCCTTCTATGAAACCGGAAAATATCGTAGATCCTACTATTCGTGCTTTGGTTCAAAAGCGTGTTGCTGAACGAGGAAAAGAAGCTTTCAAAGAACCGCTTTATTCGGCTGAAGGCATGGAGATAAAGAGCGTGCGTTGTTATACCTCGCTTTCTGAGAATGGAGTAGTGCCGGTTAAACAAGATGAACAAGGTCGCAATATAGGTTATGCAAAGAAAGGTAATAACCACCACGTCGCGATATACAAAGACAAGGATGGCCAATATCAGGAAATGGTAATTAGTTTCTGGGATGCTGTTGAACGTAAGAAATACGGGGTACCGGTAGTTATTACCAATCCGCACGCCGTATGGGATAGTTTGATAAATAAAGATCTGCCGCAAGAATTCTTGGAAAAACTACCCAAAGACGATTGGCAATTGCAACTTTCCATGCAAGAGAATGAAATGTTTGTACTCGGTATGGAGGAAGATGAGTTCAATGATGCAATTGAAATAAAAAACTATGCAGTTTTGAATAAACATTTGTACCGGATACAAAATATCAGTTCTCTATTTTATATTTTTAGATATCATACAGAAACTAGAGTGGATGATAAATATGAAGGTGTTGAAAATGGTCGTAATGCAAGTATGTCGCTTGGCGCTTTAGTTCCTATTAGAAGTTTTAAAGCCTTGTTTGCTCAATTTCCACAGAAAGTTAAAATCGATATAATGGGGCGTATTACAAAAGCATGATAAAACGCGTACTATGTTTTGAGAATCCCGCGCGCCTGAGTCTCAAGTTAGCGCAGATGGTAGTCGAGTTGCGTGATGTAACCCGCACGCTCCCTATTGAGGATATAGGTGTCGTGATTCTCGATCATAAGCAAATCACCATTACGCACGCGCTTATTGATGCATTGCTCGCCAATAATGTAGCAATTGTAACATCCAATGACAAGCATCTTCCGGTCGGCTTAATGCTTCCTTTAGATGGAAATACTCTCCAAAGCGAGCGTTTCCGTTCTCAGATAGATGCTTCTGAACCACTCAAAAAGCAGATGTGGCAACAAACGGTTACTGTCAAGATTCTCGGGCAAGCACATGTCTTAGGCACACAGCTTATTGAGCATAACAATATGCTAAAGTGGGCAAAAGATGTCCGTTCAGGAGATACCGATAATATGGAGGCGCGTGCAGCTGCCTTTTATTGGCGCAATATGTTTGAAAAAGATGCGTTCATTCGTGATCCGCAAGGATTGCCGCCGAATAATCTGCTCAATTACGGCTACAGCGTAATTCGAGCTATGATGGCGCGGGCATTAGTAGGCGCTGGGTTATTGCCCACATTTGGAATTCACCATCATAGCCGATATGATGCCTACTGTTTGGCAGATGATATCATGGAGCCTTATCGTCCGTTTGTTGATATGAAAGTATTGGAAATGTGGCAGAATGGGGGAGTGACAAGTGATATATCCTCCGAGCAAAAACGAGAACTTTTTGGAATTACAACTATGGATGTTAATATCTCAGGCCATCGCAGCCCCATGATGTTAGCTATACAGGCCACCGCTCAGAGTGTACAGAAATGTTTCTCCGGCGAAGCTCGAAAAATCATATATCCTGATTGGTAACTCTTAGATATTTCATTCAAAAATAAGATAGTTCATAAATAGGTCCCACGATGTAAATTTGACCCCCGTTAAGGTTGTGTATGTCATTCAAAAAAAGTAAACATATAGTCCATAAACAATCGGAGCAGCCACGGCTGGCGAATACGGAGCGTTGTGTATGTCATTCAAAAAAAGTAAACATATAGTCCATAAACAATCTACGACCGCTTCTGTTCGTGGTGGTTCTGGTTGTGTATGTCATTCAAAAAGAGTAAACATATAGTCCATAAACAATCAGTAGGTTGCGGACATTGTATAGAATGTAGTTGTGTATGTCATTCAAAAAGAGTAAACATATAGTCCATAAACAATCAATCCGTCCGAGACCGACCGCAAGTTTGTGTTGTGTATGTCATTCAAAAAGAGTAAACATATAGTCCATAAACAATTTACAACACGTTCGGCAATGACTGCTATTAGTTGTGTATGTCATTCAAAAAGAGTAAACATATAGTCCATAAACAATCTCAAGATTATCTGCAGATACCCGAAGTAGTTGTGTATGTCATTCAAAAAGAGTAAACATATAGTCCATAAACAATCGTAAAACACCAAGTAATCTACAAACGCGGGTTGTGTATGTCATTCAAAAAGAGTAAACATATAGTCCATAAACAATAGACTATTTATAAATTACTTAAACACAACAAGTTAAACATTGTTTTAGGATTAGAAAAAGCAGCACTTTCGAGTACTGCTTTTTCGCTATATATATCACTTTTTGATTTCTAAAACAATTCTAACTGTTGCACGGGTTGATCAACTTGAATCTCCTTGCAACACTCAAAGATTTGCATATCTCCGAATTGTTTATCCGTTATCCGAAGTATTCCGATTTTGCCAAACGGAGGCATCCACTTCTTCACGCGTGCAATATGTACATCTGCGTTCTCCGCACTCGGGCAATGCCGCAGATAGATACTAAACTGAAACATCGTAAAGCCATCCATCAAGAGTTTCTTGCGGAATAGGGCATACTCCTTCCTGTCTTTCTTGGTATCAGTCGGAAGGTCAAACAAAACCAGTACCCACATAATTCTATATTCACTAAATCGGGTCATTCGGCTGCAAAATTACAAAAAAACATGTAATTATGCAAGAAATATACCAAAATATTTGCATATGTCACAAAAAAGATGTATCTTTGCACAACTTTTTTGAATGACATACACAATAAGGATTATTCCGTTGTGAAAACATTCAGGGTGGGACGTAAGTCTCGCCCTTTTTTCTACAAAAATCCCATATAATTTGCATATATAAAAAATTTTTTGTACCTTTACAGTCGCAAAATTTGCGTCAACCAATAGTTTCCAAAAAGGAAACAGTTGGCAAGCATGTTCCATAATGGAACACACTGCTATTGAATAATCATCATCAGGATGGGAAGGGGCAGGGCGCCATCAAACGAATACAGGATGTCGCTACTATACGACGAGCGGCCGCGGTAGACGTGCTCGCCGTCCCGGTCAATTTTTGTTGAATCTCGGTCTTTTTGGACCCAAAATCTCTACTTTGCGGCTAAAAAATCAAAATTAACCGCAAAATATGCGGCTAAAATTTGCATATATGCCGCAAAAGTTGTACCTTTGCACCCGAATTGTAATGTTTATCATTAATAACTAAATGGTAAATGGCTTTATGTTTATTCACGAATTAAACAATTGGACGCAATTTTCGTGGGATCACGACAAAGTAGATGCCAGGTTGGCTGAAGTATCGCAAGCTCTGGGTTATTTGCATGGTAGGCTGAGTATGATCGGGTTTGACGAACAACTCAAAGCAACAGCAGAGAGCGTGACACAGGATATCGTCTCGTCTTCTGAGATTGAAGGTGTTTCGTTGAATACCCGCTCCGTACGTTCATCTGTAGCACGCCGATTAGGTGTGCCATATGAAGAAACGAATGACGCACTTTCCCATTATGTTGAAGGAATGGTAAGCGTCTCTTTAGATGCCACACGCAACTACATGCATCCTCTTACAGCCGAGCGACTCTTCGCTTGGCATGGAGAGCTTTTCCCACCAGAGCGCACAAGACTTTATCGCATCGACGTCGGGCAGTATCGCAAAGTAGGCATGCAAGTCGTTTCCGGTAATATGGGGCGCGAACGCGTTTGTTATGAAGCTCCGGCTCCGGAACGAGTGCCGGCAGAAATGGAGCAGTTCATTGTATGGTATAATAATCCCGATATTCCCGCTACGCCGCTGAAAGCCGCTATCGCTCATTTTTGGTTCGTGTGTATTCACCCGTTTGACGATGGTAATGGCCGTCTCACTCGTGCGCTCTCTGATATGCTCTTAGCGCGAGCAGAGAATAGTAACTTGCGCTACTATAGTATGTCTAAGGCTATTTATGCCGACCGAAAAAACTACTACCTAGAATTGGAACGTGCCCAACGTGGAAGCGATATCACAAATTGGTTGTTATGGTTCCTTAATACCTTGCTGACAGCAATCAAAGAATCCGATACAGTCATAGGAAATGTCCTGAACAAAACCTATTTCTGGCATATCCACGAAGATATAACTTGTTCCGAACGGCAGAAGAGAATTCTCAACATCTATCTTAGCGGCTATGATGGCAAATTGACTGCAAAGAATTGGGCTAAATTGGCAGAGGTGTCTTTGGATACCGCTAATCGTGATATAGCTGATTTGGTAGAAAAGAAGATGCTATGTCCGGTTCATGGTAATGTGCGCAATGTGGCCTATTTGCCGTGTTACAATCAACATAGTTCACTGCCGTTTGATGATGTGCATGTCGATGAGCGAGCTGGACAGAAATATATCTGCATAACATTCAAGCAGCAATCATACAGCGAGCGACTCACAGAAGGAGACCTGCAATCTCTCGCCCAAGGAGAACGCACGATTGAAGATTTAGCGTACAAGTATTTTGCTTATTTAATGATGATATAGATTATTTTATCAACGATGGTCCGGTGACTATCCTTCTGGATACCGATGAATTATGACCATTTTGGACGAAATGACAGAGTAAAGACCGTAGTAGAACGTACCGTAATTGGACCGTGAAGAACAAAAGAAGAACTAAATATGAACTAAATATGTACTAAAGAAGTACTAAAAAAGAACTAAAGAATTATGTTAAATAGATATTGATTTTTATAACAAAAGGAGGTATTTATGGCAAGAGCAGAATTGAGTCCGGGAATTGAGAGTTTGCGTGGAAAACTGGCCGGTTGGTCTGGTTTTCAGACGCGATTTAAATGCTGGAAAGATGATAGTGGGCGTGTGATCAAGGTAGGCCCGCAGGAGATGTTTAAAAGGAGGAAACGGGACTATAAGCAGAGTCCGCGGACAGAGGGAGAATTGGCGCAGGCAAGGATCTGGAGTGAGGTTTGTCGTGAAGCCAGTTCGATCATTAAAGACAAGAACCATCCGAGATACGCTGAGCTGAGGGCTCGCTGGAATGCGCAGTTCCAGGGAGGTGCGGATGCATTCTTGAATGAAGGAGAAAGTAAGAAGAAAATATACGGGATGTTTCCGGTGTTCGTACGGATGGTTCTTTTGAAGGAAAAGAAGACAGGCTCGCCGGAATAGCGGCGAGAGCTAGACCTGATGATGGGAATACTGCCAAAATGGCAGATAAGAATCTATGGCATAATACTTGTATAAGTATATATGGAAGAAATATGCCGATTCAAACCTAATCACGATTATGTAAAATAGTACATAAAGAGAAGGGCCCTATTATTTTAAAATAATGAATATGGATGAGAATAAATATATAGAAGACGTACACTACTCAGAAGTGGATAAGCAGAGCGAGAGCATGCAGCTTTATGAGAATAAGCAGCGGTACGAAGTGCTGCCTATTAAGAACACGGTGTTGTTCCCGGGAGTGCTGTTGCCTATTGCGGTGTCCAAGAAAAGCAGCCTCAAACTAATCAAGGCTGCCAACAAGGACAACCGTCGCTTAATCTTGCTGACACAGAAAGACGGTAAAGTAGCCGATCCCAAGGAAAACGATCTCTACACGACCGGTGTCATGGCGCGTGTGCTGCAGATCATTCCTGTTCCGGAGATGGGCAAAGATACGATGATGACCATTTTTGAGAGTTATCATCGTGTGCAGGCTTCTGACTTCATCGATGAAGACGGCCAACTGAAGGCACAGGCTTTGGAGATGGAAGAACGAATGCCGTTGAGGAGCGAGAAATCCGAGTTCAAAGCAACTGCCGAGAGTATCCGCGAGACGATCGTGAAGATCATGAACGAGCAGGACAATGTTCCTGCGGGGCTGCAGACCTCTATTCAAAGCATCAAAGACGATGCGACGATGGTCAATTATGTCAGCTCGATCTACCACATGCCTACCGACAAGAAGCAAGGTCTGCTGGAGATTCACTCGATGATGGAGCGCGGTGAAGCGCTGTTGACTATTCTGCAGCGAGATTTGGAGGAATTGACTATCAAAGCGGATATCCGTCGTCGTACGGCCGAGAAGATCGATCAGCGGCAACGCGAGTACTTCCTGCAGCAAGAGATGGAGACCATCAAGAAGGACCTGGGTACCAACGATGACAACGAGAAAACGGTTGAGGAACTGCGTGAACGCGCCAAGACCAAAGCCTGGTCTGAGGCGGTAGCCGCGCGGTTTGAGAAGGAGTTGAAGCGGTTGGAACACATGCATGTTTTCTCGCCGGACTACTCCACCCAACTGGATTATCTGAACACGATGCTGGAGTTGCCGTGGAGCGTATATTCGGAGGATAACTACGACATGCAGCACGCCAAAGAGGTGCTGGACCGCGATCACTACGGACTCGACAAAGTGAAAGAACGTATTGTCGAATATCTGGCTGTACAGCGTCAACTGGCACTTCGCAGCAAAAAAGAGAAAGAAAGTCATCCTGTGAAGTCCCCTATCCTATGCTTGTTCGGCCCTCCGGGTGTGGGTAAAACGAGTCTGGGTAAGAGTGTTGCGGAAGCTTTGGGAAGGAAATATGCACGCGTGTCGTTGGGTGGTCTGCACGATGAGGCAGAGATCCGCGGACACCGTAGAACGTACGTGGGTGCCCTACCCGGTCGCATCATCGACAGCATCAAGAAATGCGGTACTTCGAACCCGGTGTTTGTACTGGATGAAGTGGATAAGATCGGTGCGGATTACAAGGGTGATCCGACAGCTGCCTTGTTGGAGGTGCTGGATCCGGAACAGAACAGTACGTTCCATGACAATTATCTGGATATCGATTACGATTTGAGTAAAGTGTTGTTTATCGCAACCGCCAACAGTCTGGAAACCGTACCAAGACCTCTACTCGACCGAATGGAGTTGATCGAGATGACCGGATACCTGCAGGAAGAGAAAGAGGAGATTGCCAAACGGCATCTCATTCCGAAGGAGCTGGCAAACCATGGTCTGAAAGCAAGTCAGTTGAAGTTCAAGAAGGAGATACTCTCGCATATTATAGATGATTACACGCGCGAGTCGGGTGTGCGCTCGCTCGAGCGACAGATTGCGACCATCTGCCGGAAGGTAGATACCAAACTGGCGCTGAACGAGGAATATAACGTGACGGTGACCTTGGAGGATTTACGGAATTATCTGGGTCAGAAGCGGTACAGCCGTGATGCCTGGGAGACGAACAAGTACGTCGGTGTGGTAACCGGTTTGGCTTGGACGCAGGTAGGCGGTGAGATACTCTTCATCGAGACCAGCCTCTCGACGGCTAAGGCTCCGAGCTTGACGCTGACCGGCAATCTGGGAGATGTGATGAAAGAATCCGCGACGCTGGCTTTGGGTTACGTCAAGGCACATGCCAAAGAACTGGGCATCAAACCGGAAGTGTTTGAAAAGACAGCGGTTCATATCCATGTGCCGGAAGGTGCGATCCCGAAAGATGGCCCGAGTGCAGGTATCACGATGACGACTGCGCTGGTGAGTGCATTCACGAAGCGGTTGGTTAAACCACGAATTGCCATGACCGGCGAGATGACGCTGCGCGGTAAGGTGCTGCCGATTGGTGGAGTAAAAGAAAAACTGCTCGCGGCGAAACGAGCAGGTATCACGGATATCGTCCTTTGCGAGGACAACCGTAAGGATGTCGCGGAGATAGCAGATATCTATCTGAAGGGCTTAAAGCTGCACTATGTCCATGATATAAGTGAAGTGCTGGCTATTGCACTTGTTTAAACTCCGCGTAGGTATTGTCGGTGTAATAAACGACAATCCGTGCAATTTGTTTAGGAGGAGCTGCAGGAGTCTGCGGCTCTTCTTTTTGTGCCGGACGCGCGGTTTGTGCTTTGGGATCAGGTGCTTGTGCGTCAAAGAGACCGGGTTCTTTGCCCGGTTCCGTACGCCACATCTGTCCACGACCGGCAATGAGCCATTCGGGATTCAGCGTCGGATAGCGCTCCATGATTCGTTTCATTACTTCGAGGCTGGGATTATTACGTCCTGCCATCATATTACTGATTGTTCCGGGTTGCACACGAATCTCCGTGGCAAACTGCCGTGCATTGAGTCCTAACGAACTCATCACACTTTCTATTCTTTCTTTGTCACTCATTCCAGTATTCAGTTTTCAGTAAAAACGCTGCAAAGGTACAAAATAAATGTGAAATACACAAATATATTTAAACTTTTTTGCAAAATATTTTTGTATTTTGTGAATATGCCATGTTTTGAATTGTGAAATATGCATTCATCTCACTAAGCGTGGAACAATTTCTGCACTACATATAGGTATACACTTAAATATAGACTATTTATTATTTTATGTAACACGTATAATACGCAGAAAATATGCGATTTATGCAATGTATTACATGCAAATATCATACGTATTTGCGGAATATAGGATATTTGCCTGAAATATATTTTAGTTTTATTTGAAGTAAAATGCATAAATACTGAAAATAAGCGTTTTATACGTTGTAACATTCTACACAATAGAGAATCTTTCCTATGTGCTATTGGGATTGCGAGTACTACTCTACTCTATCTTGGTTTTCTATGACCTGTATCAGATAGACCGAACGATTTTTTGTTATTTGCAAACTATACATTTGTGTACAAAAAGAGGCAAAAGTATGTTCACTTTTATTGTGAATATTTTTCTGAATTTTTTCTTGCATATGTCATAAAATTGTAGTACCTTTGCACTGGATTTGAAAAAGATATTATCAGCAACTTTTGCCGTTAAACCTATAACACTATTTTTATGAAAATGAATTTATTGACAGTTAAACAACAGGCGCAGGATTTTATCCTGCGTTTGTTTGTGGATTCCTATTCCACTCTTCCCAAGTCGTATTATACCGGTAGTCATGTAGGCACTCATGCACGATTACATCAATAAAATTGTAGAATAATTTGCATATATGCAAATTTTTTTGTACTTTTGCACCCGTTATGATACTCTATCCGAATTGTAAGATCAATATGGGCTTGCGTGTAGTGCGTAAGCGTGAGGACGGCTACCATGATTTAGAGACGATTTTTGTCCCTATTTACGGCCTTCATGATGAGTTGGAAGTCGTTCCGGCAGATCGTTTTTCCTTTGTACAGGAAGGTATTACGGTTGATTGCAGCCCAGAGGATAACCTGATTGTCAAGTGTTACCGGAAGATGCAGGCCAAATACCCGCAGATCGGGAATGTAGCTATCCGCTTAAAGAAGCATATTCCTTTTGGCGCAGGGCTTGGAGGCGGAAGCAGTGATGCCGCCCACATGGCGATTGCTTTAAATGAGTTGTTTGGATTAGGGCTGAGCAAAGAGCAACTGGCTGCAGAAGTAGCTGTTTTGGGCGCCGACTGCGCGTTCTTTGTGTATAATGTACCGTGTTTTGCAGAAGGTATCGGAGATATCTTGACCCCTATTGACTTGGATCTGAGGGGTGTACGGATCGTGATGATCAAGCCGGAAGAGGGGGTAAGCACGAAAGAGGCATATAGCGGGATCAAACCGCTTAATGATACGAACAAAGTTCGTCTAATGAGCGCAACAAAGTTGCTCAATGATGCTGCTGCGCAGCTGAATGATGAATTTTTCAATGATTTCGAGGCGACGGTTTTTCCGAAGCACCCTATTATTGCGGACATCAAAAAGCGCCTACTGGACGCAGGCGCTTATTATGCTTCGATGACAGGAAGCGGATCAACGGTGTTCGGGTTTTTTAAGAATGATCCGGAAGGTCGTACCGACGCCAAGTTGGCTGCTCTTAAGGAGGAGTTTGCCTCCATGGTACTGCTCGACGATACGTTTGGCGAGTGGAAGTCCTAAACCCCACCCGCGTTCCTTGGAAGTAAAGCCCGGCTCGAAGATTCGACGCTGGGTTTTATTATCGATGCCCTTACCGGTATCGGAGATATCGAGCATCACATCCTGTTCGTTCTCATGGATTCGGAACGAGATCGTTCCCTCTCCGCTGATGGCATCTACCGCGTTCTTGAGCAGATTCTCGATCACCCACTGGAGCAGCGGTGCATTGAGCATCACGATCCGTTCAACGCCCTGCAGACAACTATCATCTATAAGGATACGCGCGGATATACGTGCGCGCATGTATGTGACAGCGTTCTCTACGACCGGAATGAGGTTTTGCGCCTCGAGTGAAGGTTCAGAACCGATCTTCTGGAAACGATCGGCAATCGTCTGCAAGCGTTCTATATCCCGCTTCATCTGCGGCACGTACTCATCCTTCGGGTATTCGTCTGCCAGCAGTTGTTGCCAGGCATTGAGGGAAGAGATCGGTGTACCGAGTTGGTGGGCTGTCTCTTTGGAAAGTCCCACCCACAGGCGGTTCTGCTCACTTCTCTGGGCAACCAGCATGGTGATAACGATGATAGCGATGAAGAGGAAAATGAGTCCGAACTGGACGTAGGGCACATAGCGTAATTGCGTCAAGAGCCGACTGTCATCCCAATAGATATACTGGGTTGTTGTCTCGTCTATCCGAATCTCAATCGGACCGTGTTTGCCGACAGTGTTTTTGCCTTCCTGCACGTTACGGCTTGCCAGGATTTTACCCTGCTCATCGCAGATATAGACGGGGATGGTGGTGTTCTTCTCGATGATAGAAGACATCAGATCGATATCCGCGTCGTTATCCGCAAAGATGAGTTGGCGTGTCGCGTCCGCCCAGATGGCCATGTTCTTCTGTTCTTCAACTTGGAGCGAGCGCGCAAGATTGTTGGTAAACCATACGGAAATAGCCACGATAATCATGGCTATTACCAGTATGATTGTTCCAATTTGTCTATTGGACATATCAACCAAGCATGGTGAGTAATACACCTGCGGCTACCGCTGAACCGATGACACCGGCTACGTTCGGTCCCATGGCGTGCATCAGTAGGAAGTTCGAAGGATTCTCCTCCTGTCCGACAGTCTGGCTGACGCGTGCGGCCATAGGCACAGCCGAAACACCGGCAGAACCAATCAGCGGGTTGATCTTATCCTTGAGGAAGAGGTTCATGAACTTAGCCAGCAGCACACCTCCTGCGGTACCCAGACCGAAGGCTACGATACCCATCGAGAGGATCATCAGGGTCTGCCAGTTGAGGAAGCTGCCTGCTGTGGCAGTGGCACCCACCGAGAGACCAAGGAAGATGACTACGATGTTCATCAGCTCGTTCTGCGCGGTCTTGGTCAGACGATCTACTACGCCGCACTCTTTCATCAGGTTACCGAGCATCAGACAGCCGATCAGCGGCGCTGCATCAGGCAGGATGAGGGCTACGATAGCCGTGATGATAATCGGGAAAACGATCTTCTCGGTCTTGGAAACAGGACGCAACTGACCCATCTTGATGGCACGCTCTTTCTTGGTGGTCAACGCACGCATGATAGGCGGTTGAATCACCGGAACCAACGCCATGTAGCTGTATGCTGCAATAGCAATCGGACCCAAGAGATGCGGGGCTAACTTGGAAGTCAGGAAGATGGACGTAGGACCATCTGCTCCGCCGATGATACCGATTGAACCGGCTTCAGCAGGGGTAAAGCCCATCGCGTTCGCACAGAGGAAGGTCACGAAGATACCGATCTGAGCTGCAGCTCCGAGAATGAGCGATTTTGGGTTCGCGATGAGTGGACCGAAGTCGGTCATAGCCCCTACTCCGATGAAGATGAGACACGGATAGACGCCGGCTTTCACACCTATATAGAGCACGTCGAGCAGGCCGGCTCCTTTAAGGATCGCGCCATACGAGTGGTAAGCCGGGCTGTTAGGATCCAGGAACGCCGACCACAACTCACTATGGAACATCTCCGCGCCCGGTAGGTTCGTCAGAAGCATACCGAAGGCGATCGGAAGCAGCAAGAGCGGCTCGTATTTCTTGTGAATAGCCAAATACAGGAGGAAGAAACTAACCAGCAACATTACTGCCTGTTGCCACGTCAGTTGCATAAATCCCATATTTTGGAAGAACTCTAAAATATTCATAATCTGTTGTTTTGATAGTCTACTAGTCAACTAGTCTACTAGAATACTAGATTATCCCAAAACAATGAGTAAATCGTCTTGCATCACGTTTTGACCCGGAGTAACGGCAATTTGTTTTACCGTACCATCTGCTTCAGCCATGATGGCGTTCTCCATCTTCATGGACTCGAGCGTCAGGAGTGTGTCACCTTTCTTAACAGCCTGACCTTCGCTAACGAGCACTTTGATTACCGATCCGGGCAGCGGACTCTTTACCTGAATGCCAGCAGCAGGAGCTGCAGGAGCAGCGGGTTTCGGAGCTTCTGCTTTAGGAGCAGCAGGAGCAGCTTGCGGAGCAGGTGCAGCAACCGGTTTAGCGGCAGGAGCCACCTTCGGTGCGGCCTTTTCGGTCTCTACTTCGTATACTTTGCCGTTGACGGTTACTTTGGCCTTACCGGCTTCGAGTTCTTCTACTGCGCATTTATATTCTGCGCCGTTGAGTTTGAATGCAAATTCTTTCATATAATTTATTATTAAATTTCACAGATTTGTCATACCTTGCAGGTACGACGAATCATATTAAAATCCTATATTATTAAATCCTTCTGATTTGGGATTCCACGCGGTATCCCTTGTTTGCGCAGAGATCATGGAAGTAGGCGCATCGTGCTTGGACGCCTTAGCCAGATGTAAGGCCATAGCGATGGCTGCGATCACATCGGTCTCCTCTTTCTCTTTTTTCGGATCCTTGGGTGCCGTTGCTTTCTGCATAATAAAGCCAAATCCCATCAGGATAAAGACGAGGCAGACAAGAAGCGCCAGGACGATACCGAAACCAAGACCGGTTACAATCCATGTATCTGCTGTAACTGCTAAAAGTACCATAATTACAGAGGTATATTAGAGTGTTTCTTAAGCGGGTTGGTCAGACGTTTGGTCTGCAACATCTCAAACGCACGGATGATACGGCTACGTGTGTAGCGCGGCTCAATGACATCGTCGATGTATCCGCGGTTAGCTGCCTGATACGGAGAAGCGAACAGATCTTTGTACTCTGCCTCTTTCTCTGCGATGAAGGCTTTCTTCTCTGCGGGATCTTCGATAGCCTTGATAGCCTTGGCTTGAAGCACGCCCACTGCTCCACTCGCACCCATTACTGCGATCTCTGCGTTCGGCCATGCGTAGCACATATCGCCACGGAGTTGTTTACAACTCATAACAATGTGCGAACCGCCGTACGATTTGCGAACAGTAATGGTAACCTTTGGAACGGTTGCTTCGCCGTAAGCGAACATCAGTTTTGCTCCATGATCGATGATTCCTGCGTACTCTTGTCCGGTTCCGCAGAGGAAGCCCGGAACGTCCACAAGGGTCAAGATCTGGATGTTAAAGGCGTCGCAGAAACGAACGAAACGCGCTGCTTTACGGCTGGCATCGCAGTCCAGTACTCCGGCAAGCCAAGACGGCTGGTTAGCGATGATACCGGTCGAACGACCGTTGAAACGCGCGAAACCGCAGATGACGTTCTTGGCGTAGTCTTTGTGCACCTCCATGAAGTCGCCGTTATCGACGATGGTATTGATGATCTCGTGCATGTCGTAGGGTTTATTCGGATCGTCCGGAACGATGTCGTTCAAGTTGTCATCCACGCGGGTGATGTCATCGGTGCATGCAACTACCGGAGCTTCCTCCATATTGTTCTGCGGAATGAAGGAAACGAGACGACGTACTTCAGCAAGCGCCTCTTCTTCGGTAGCAGCCACAAAATGGGTCACACCGGACTTGGTAGCATGGATATGTGCGCCACCGAGTTGCTCAACCGTCACATCTTCACCGGTAACGGATTTCACTACCTTCGGACCCGTGATGAACATGTAGGAGTTCTGCTCGGTCATCATAATGAAGTCGGTGAGTGCCGGGCTGTATACAGCGCCGCCGGCACACGGACCAAAGATAACGGAGATTTGGGGAACAACACCCGAAGCAAGGATGTTACGCTCAAAGATCTCGGCATAGCCTGCGAGGGCACAAGCACCTTCCTGGATACGTGCTCCACCCGAATCGTTGAGACCGATGATCGGTGCTCCGAGTTTCATAGCCTGGTCCATGACGTTGCAGATCTTCTGCGCCATGGTCTCCGAGAGCGAACCGCCGATAACGGTTGCGTCCTGCGCAAAAACGAAAACCAGACGACCATCGATCGTACCCGATCCTACTGCTACACCATCACCGAGGAAAACTTTCTTCTCCATGCCGAAGTCATGGCAACGGTGGGTGAGGAACATGTTCACTTCTTCGAATGAACCTTCGTCCAACAGCATGTTAATACGCTCGCGGCAGGTATAACTGCCTTTTGCGTGATGTTTTTCTACTGCTGCTTCACCGCCTCCGGCAATCGCCTTCTCGCGGTTCTCTATCAGTTTATTTAATTTAGCTTGATCCATAATTCAAAATTAAGAATTGAAAATTAAGAATTATTTAGGTTGCTGGCACAACTCAGTAAGGACACCCTTGGTAGATTTCGGGTGAAGGAAAGCAATCATAAGGTTCTCAGCGCCTTTACGCGGAGCCTTGTCAATGAGTTGGATACCTGCAGCCTCGCATTCTGCAAGCGCTTCAGCAACGTTCTCCACGTTGAAAGCTACGTGGTGAACACCACCGCGACCACCGTTCTTCTCGATGAACTTAGCGATCGTGGACTCCGGGCTCGTCGGCTCGAGAAGCTCGATCTTCACTTCGCCTACCTTAAAGAAAGCAGTACGAACCTTTTGATCCTCAACTACTTCAATTGAATAACACTTGTTTCCGGAAAGGAACTCAAAGAAGGGAGCAGCCTCTTCGATAGAGGTAACTGCAATACCCAAATGCTCAATGTGTGTGGGTTTCATAATGAATATATTTTAGTTTTATGTTATCAGATTTACAAATCGGCTGCAAAGTTACGAAAAAATAATGACATACACAAGAGTGTATGCCATTTTTTATGATTTTTATTGTTTTTCAATATATGGTTATTTCTACGCGACGATTCAAAGCACGTCCTTCTTCGGTATCGTTGGGCGCAACCGGTTTGGTGTCCCCGTAGCCGAAAGCCTGGATATTAGCGGGATTAACCCCGTACTCGATGAGTTGCCGTTTGACGGATTCAGCCCGTGCTTGGGATAGCTGTTTGTTGTCTTCTGCGTTACCGATATTGTCCGTGTGACCGGCCAAGCGTAATTTATAGCCGTAGGTAGCCACAAAAACCGCAATTCGTTTGAGTTCAGGCAAAGAGGAAGGCAGGATATTGTCTTTGGCCGTTTCAAAGAGGAGATTGTTGATGGCCACCGCTTCGTTCGTACGCAGCACGGTAATCGTCTCCGGACGTTTGTCTTCGGGTAAAGCCACACAGTAGATATCGTGTCTGCGTCCGTTTTTCTGCGCATAATAGGCAGTCTTTCCGTCTGTAGAGATCTTATACCAGCAATCCCGTCCGACAGTGTTGATAGAGTCCCCCAGATTCTCCGGCTCCGACCAACAGTTCCAACATGTATCAGCCAAACGACGGGTTACCCACACATCGAGTTCGCCATGTGTGCCGGGTCGATCGGAAGAGAAATAAAGGGTTTTCATGTCGGGGTGCAAGAAGGGCGAGCGCTCCATGCCGGTGGTATTGATGACCGGGCCGATGGAGTACGGAGCCCCCCATCCTCTTTCGGTGCGTTCGGAAACGAAGATATTGAGGGAGGGGCGTTCTTCGCCTTCCGCCGGATAATTGGCGGCAAACAAGAGTGCGGAACCATCTGCAGAAATCTGCGCATCGGCTTGCCAGTTGCCCAATTGCAGGTAACGCGGTAAGGGTTGCGGTTCGGACCAGCCGTAAGCTCCGCGTACGGAGAAACACATACGACCTTCGACAAAGAGGAGCATCGTTCTGCCGTCACCTGAGATGGAAGTAGGCGCCTCATTGCGGTAAGGATTGCTTAATCCGGGCACTATTTGTGCGGCACTCCACTCTCCTGTTTTGGGATTACGACGCGAAACGAAAATATCTTCGGTTACGTTGTTCTCCGAGCGGTTCAGGCCCACAAAATAGAGGGTATTGTCGTCGATGGTCAGCGTCGGTCCGTATTCCTCGCCAATAGGCGTATTGATAGTATTCGGCAGAGGTGCAAAACTGCAGAAGATAAGCACAATCAGTTGTCCCGCCATGACACGCAGGAAGGTGGTGAACGGTGCCAGCGTTGCGTAACCAACTGCTACCTGGTTGTTCTCGTTCGAGAGCGACTGTGCGTACGGTAAGGCCATGGCGCATGTCATCGAACCGACCATCAGCCCCACCACATTGAAATAATTCATGTGCAGCCATTTGTACGCGATAGCCCCAACAATCAGCAGTGGGATAAGCGTGATCAGAAAACCGTATCCGATCCACAGATAACCACCGTTGACCACTGTCGGCACGAAGTTCTCTCCTACAGAGAGACCGAGTGCAGCCAAGAAGAGTGTCAAGCCCACTTGACGCAGCATCATATTGGCTGACGTGGTGGAGAAAGTGACCATGTTGTAATAGGGCCCGTAGTGTCCGATGAGGATGGCCACGATGAGCGATCCACCAACCAAACCAAGTTTGAAGGTCGTACCTAAACCCGGGATCGGAATGGGCAAAAGACCGACACAGATACCTAAAACGATGCCGAAGAAGACCGGTAACAGATGCGGTACATCGAGCCGTTTGAGCTCATTACCAAAGGTATCTGCTACTTTGCTCACATCGTTCTTGTCTCCGACGACCATGAGTCGGTCACCTAACTGGAGAATCATATCCGGTGTAGCGAGCAGGTCTATACCGGCACGGTTCACACGGGTTATGGTCGCATGGTATTGTTGACGGAGGTTGAAAGAACGAATTCGTTTTCCGTTGCATTCCGGTCGGGTCACTGCAATACGTCGTGAAATGAGGTGATCGGATTTCTCCGATTGCAAGTGCAGGTCATAATCTCTCATCCGTCCCAGCAAACGCAAACCGTCCAGATATTGTTTCTCCGTAAGTATACGGAGGGTATCTCCGTTACGGAAGGTCGTTAAGTCATTGACCAGTTCATCGGACCCATCGGGACGTATCACACGGCTGATGACCATCTCTTTAACCGGACAAAGCCGTATCAGTTCTTCCATAGTGAGGACTTCTATCTGGGGGTTATTGAGCTTTATATCCACGCATATCGGCTCTTCTGTCGTTTCTTTAGAGGCCTCCTTGAGTCGTTTTTCTTCTTCGGGAAGGCTGATATGAAACGCCCGGCGGATCAGTTCAAAAGCCAGAATGAGTCCGACTATACTGAGCGGATATGCGACTGCGTAGCCGGTTGCAATATCGGGATTCGTCGTGCCCTTGAGATCAAAATATGCTTGCTGAGCTGCAGCCAGAGAGGGTGTCGAAGTGGTGGCACCGGACATCACACCTGCAAGGGTGGACATGTCGATACCGGTTATATAATGCAGGATGATTGTACATACACATGCAAGAAGTACGATTGCAGCTGCCAGCATGTTCAGATGCAATACCCCTCGCTTGAAAGGCGAGAAAGATGGGCCTACCTGCAGACCTATCGAATAAACGAAGAGAATCAGACCGAAATCTTTGGCAAACTGCGCCACGGAATGGTCTATGCTCACCCCTAATGAAGCAAATGCTATCCCCACAAAGAGCACCCAGGTCACCCCAAGGGAGAAGTTTTTGATCTTCTTCTCTCCCAGCCACAACCCGATGGTCATCACGATGGTCAGCCACAAAAGGGACTGCGTGATCGAAGGGTGAAACAAAAAGGATTCAACAGAACTCATACCAACGTATTCAGGACTCCTTATTCAAAATTTTCAATAATCCTACAAGGGCTTTCGTGCAGGCACGATCCGTTATCTGTTCGCGTAGTTTGCCTAAATGGAAGCACTCAGCAGTCGTTCCTTTGGGCGTTGCCCAAGCTATCCAAACCGTTCCGACAGGCTTCTCTTTTGTTCCTCCGGAAGGTCCTGCAATTCCACTTGTAGCAATAGCAAAATCTGTGCCAATTTGTTTGCGAACATCATTCGCCATCTCACAAACCACCCCTTCGCTTACAACGCCGTGCGTTTTTATCATTTCTGAAGGAACATTCAAAAGATGTTCTTTGACGGAATTGTCGTAGCTGATTATAGAACCGAAATAGAATGCAGACGAGCCGGCATGTTTGTTGAGAAGCGAAGCCAATTTACCTCCAGTGCAGGACTCGGCGGTTGCAATCGTTTGATGGCGTGCTTTGAGTAAATTACCGACGATTACCTCAATCGGTTCATCGGTCTCGGCAATCAGATAATCGCGTACCAACTGTTTAAGTTCCTCAAAATAGTGCTCCATCTCCTTTTCGGTCAACGCTCCGTACGAAGAGAGTCGCAGACGAATGATGCCGTCTTTAGGTAAGTAAGCCAAATGAAGTGTATCCGGCATCATGTTCTCGAAATCCTCCAATAGGATGGCCAAAGAGGATTCGGCTATTCCGGTGACTTGTAGGGTTTTGTGGATAATGGATGAATGGGTGAATGGATGAATGGATAAATGGATATACGGTAGTATTTGTTCCTCCATCGCAATCTTCATCTCGTACGGTACGCCGGGCATGCAGGCAAGGAGTTTGTCTTCTTTATGGAAGATCATCAGCGGTGCGGATCCTACTCTGTTGGGAAGGATCTCTGCCGTTTCGGGTACGAGCCATTGTGTAGCCGTAAGTCGGTTCAGTACATCGGGGCGATCCTTGTATAAGTCGTGTATATGTGCGCGCACACGCGCATCTTCAATAAGGTGTGTACCGAAATAGTCACAGAGTACGTGTTTGGTGATATCATCCTTGGTGGGACCTAAACCACCGGTCGTCAGCACAATGTCTGCACGAGAGAACGCCTCGTTCAGAGCCGCAATAATATGATTGCGGTCGTCATGGACGGAAGTGATTTGATACAACTCGATACCCTGCTCGTTCAGTTGCTGAGCCATCCAGGCCGAGTTGGTGTCCACCACTTGACCGATAAGCAGTTCGTCTCCTATAGTAATTATTTCTGCGCGCATTGTTTTTTCCATTCGTTTGCGGTTAATTCCAATTCATCGTACCACTCCTGTCCGAAGCGCCGTATCAGCGGTTCTTTAAGGAATTGATAGAGCGGTAAATGTAACTTTTTACCTTTGATTCGAGCACAATGACAGATGTCCCATCGGTGGTACTCCAGGCCTATGTACTCCCCTACTTTGGTTAATCGTATCGGATACAGGTGACAGGAAACGGGTTTGGCAAAGCCCATTTTCTCTATCAGACAGTAACACCAACCATTATGGTCCGTGCGTGCAAAGACACAGTCTTTGCCGTTGACGATAGAGAGCACCTGTTCACCGGAGGGGTCAAGGTAGGAGATTCCTTGTGTCTGTACCACTTCTCGAGCCTCTTTGGTCATCTGCGGCATCAGTTGAGGCAACAGTTGTCGGATCTGCTCCACCTCTTCATCGGTGACAGGACAGCCGGCATCGCCTTCTATACAGCAACAACCGCGACAAGTGTCAAGGTCGCAGCAGAACTCTTTTTCCAGAACGTCGAGGCTGACGAGTGTGTTATTGCCGATTACAAACATAAGCCTTCAATACAAATCTTAACGCCCAGACCGATGAGAACCAATCCTCCGATCAGTTCCATGTTGATTTTGAGTTTGCCCACAAACACACCGAGCAGGTAACCGCCTAAAGAAAAGAGCGCTGTGATACCACCGATCGTGACTACAGAAGGAAATAACCAATCCGGATAAGGCACAAATAGCAATCCTGTTGCCAACACGTCAATACTGGTTGCAACCGCAAGAAGCAGTAAGTTGGAAACATTCCAATTGGCACATTTCTCGTGGTCTTCTTTTTCGTGGTAGGACTCCCAGATCATTTTAATGCCCAAGAAGCCCAATAGACCAAGAGCTATCCACGGCGCATAAACACGCATAAAATCTACGAATAAGTTACCGGCATAGTAACCGATAATCGGCATGCCCATATGGAAACAACCGAAGATCAGGGCCATCAGCAGCGCCCGCGGGTGCCATTTGCCTTGCGTCAACCCCTGAACGGTGGACACCGCACAGCAATCCATCGCCAGACCGATAGCCATGAAAACGACGTTAATCCAATCCATTAGTTACGGCGGTATTTATAACGTGCACCTGTTTTGCCCTTGGCTATCGCAACTAACTTATTGCGAACAAAGGTTTTACGTATCGGCGAGATACGATCGGTAAAGACGTGTCCTTCGAGATGGTCGTACTCATGTTGCACGATACGTGCCTGAAAGCCGGTGAAAGTCTCTTCGTGTTCGTTGAAATCCTCGTCCAAATACCGCATTCTGATGGTCGTCGGACGTACTACGTTCTCACTAATACCGGGAAGTGAGAGACAACCTTCGGAATAGGTGCAGGTCTCTTCGGATTCTTCGAGTAGTTCAGGGTTGATAAACGCCCGTTTGAATCCTTTGCACTCCGGGTAGTCTTCCGCCAACTCATCGCCATCGACCACAAATAAACGCCAGGGCTTGCCTACCTGCGGCGCCGCCAAACCGCAGCCTTCCGCTTGCGTCAGCGTCTCATACATGTCGGCAATAAACTGCTTGAGTTCCGGTGTATTCTCTATTTCTTCGGCCTCTTTCCTTAATACAGGCTGGCCATAAAGATAAATCGGTAATATCATAGTTTGCTTTCTAAATAATCTTCCAGTATAATACACGCGGCGATTTTATCTACCACCGCTTTGTTCTGTCGGTCTTTTTTCTTCATTCCCCCATCTATCATCGCTCGGTGCGCCAGTACCGACGTAAAGCGCTCATCGTACATAGTTATCGGTTTATTGGGAAAAGTCTTTTTAAAAACGCCCATGAACGGCCGGATATAGTTCATTGATTCCGAATCCTCTCCGTTCATCTGGGTTGGATGGCCGATTACCACCTCGTCCACGGGCTCGTGGGCAAAGTAATCGCTCAGCCAACTCATCAGTTCTTTCGTTTCAATCGTAAGCAACGGATTAGCCGTTATGCGGAGAATATCCGTAACGGCTAATCCTGTACGTTTACGACCGTAATCTATCGCGAGAATACGTCCCATTAGAGGTTATTGAGTTTCTCGGAGATCTCTTCATACTTAGCGTCCATGTGGAAGCGATAGTAGAGACCTTTGAGAATCTGCATATACGTACGCTCTTGTGGGTCCATACGATGTGCCTCTTCAAAGTACGGCAGGGACTGTTTGAACACTTCGTTCATTTCGTCCAGGGCTTTCTTGTAAGCCTTGTTATCCGAGATCATCGCAGCTGCCTCATTGAGTTTAACGGCTTGGTTGTAGTATACTCTACCCTTACCGGCTACCGCGTCAGCCAAAGTCGGATCTACCTTGAGGGCATTGTCAAAATCCTGCATAGCCGCATCGAAGTTACCGAGGTTCTCATTGAGGTTACCCTTGATGAGGTGGTACTGTGCTACGTTCGGCTCACGCTCAATGGCTTGGGTGAGATACTCAACCGCTGTCTGCTCTTGACCGGAGTAGATGTAGAAGTTGATCAAGTTCTGCAAGAACCACGGCTCACTCGGGAAACGTACGACTGCTTTCTGCAGGGTCTCCACGAACTTTGCGGTATCATTGAGCGCTACATATTCCTGATAGAGGAACTGGTTTACTGAGATAGCCTCGAAATCACCGTCTTTCATCTGCTCCAGAAGGGCGATAGCATCCTCATGACGTTCCGATTGAACAGCAAAGATAGCGGCATAGTACTTGTACTGGGTGTACGTGGTATCACGCGGCATCTCTTTCTGCAACTTCGGATCCTGCATCATTGCCAGGTCCGGCATTTCGATATGCTTTTTGAAAGCCTGATAAGCGCCCTCGAAGTCACGTTGTTCGTTGAGGTAGATACCGTACTTCACCAACTCCTGCTGTTTGTAATACTCCAGCATTTTCTTGGTGATCGCACTATGGGTCTTCGGATCAACCATTACCTCACGACCTTTCTTGTCGAGGGTCATAGCCGTTGCCAACTCATCAGCCTTGAGCCAGTAGTCATAACTCTCCTCAACAGCTGCACCGGCTTTAGCCTGATTAACACCCTTACCCATCATCTGGCTGTAGTTTTCTTGCGTGAGCTCCTGATAACCGATCATACCGGCCCAATAATACGCTTCGGCCGAAGGCTCAGCCGCGATAGCTTCTTCAATAGCCGTACGAGCAGCCGAGAAGTCCGGCGTCTCTGCCGTGATGTAACTCTTCGCCTTCTTTACCAGCGGGTTTTTCTGTGCAAAGCAGCCCGAACTCATGAGCACGAGTGCTGCCAAAATCAATGATTTCTTCATGTTATTCTTGATTTTCGTTAGTTAATTCTTCACTGTTCTCAATAATCTCTTCGGTTTCCTGTTCTTCCTTCGGAACGATACAACCGCTCATGAGGGTATCGTTACGTTTCTGGAGTTCGATCAGTTTGACGCCTTGTGCGGCACGACCGGTTTGACGAATCGTCGAGATATCCATACGGATAGCCGTTCCGGCTTTGGTGATAAGCATCAGGTCGTCTGCGTCGGTTACAGCGTGGATACCGATCAGTTGTCCGGTCTTCTCCGTGATCTCGATGGTCTTGACACCCTTACCGCCACGGTTGGTGACACGGTAGATCGCATTGCCTTCCTCGTCGTCCAGCGCGGTACGCTTACCGAATCCGTTCTCCGAGATAACGAGAATAGTCTTGTCTGTCCCCTTCTCTACACAAACCGTGCCAATCACGCGATCTTGACCATCTTCTTCGAGTGTAATTGCTTTCACACCGGTTGCTCCACGACCCATCGGACGTACACCAGCCTCGTTGAAACGACATACTTTACCGTTGTACGAAGCAACCAGCATCTCGCTCTGTCCGTCGGTGAGCGTTACACCAATCAGTTCGTCACCTTCACGCAAGCCGAGTGCGATGATACCGTTTGCACGCGGACGGCTGTATGCCTCGAGTGTAGTCTTTTTCATCAAACCGTTCTTGGTGATGAAGATGAGGTAATGATTCTCGATATACTCCTGGTCATTGAGACCCTTGACGTTAATACAGGTACGTACCTTATCGCCGGTCTGCAGGTTGATCATGTTCTGGATTGCACGACCTTTGGACTGCTTGTTTCCTTCCGGCAATTCGTATACCTTGAGCCAGTAGAGACGACCCATCTCGGTGAAGAACATCATGGTCGAGTGCATCGAAGCCTGGTAAACATACTCGATGAAGTCCTGATCACGGGCACTGGATGCCTTCGAGCCTACTCCACCGCGTGTCTGCTGACGGAAGTCAGCGAGCGGCGTACGTTTGATATAGCCGAGGTGCGAGATTGTGATAATCATATCATCATCGGCATACATATCCTCCGGGTTAAACTCGGTTGCCATCTTGACGATCTGCGTCTTACGCTCGTCACCGTATTTCTCCTTGATCTCAATGAGTTCGTTGTTGATTACGTCATAACGCATCTCCTCGCTGGCGAGCAGTTCGTTCAAGTGCGCAATCAATTTCTCGATCTCCTCGTACTCAGCCTTCAACTCATCGATGCGCAAGCCTGTCAACGAAGCCAGACGCATATCCACGATCGCTTTGGACTGCAGATTATCAAGGTTGAAGCGTTTCTCAAGATTGGCCTGTGCATCAGCCGGTGTGCGGCTGGCACGGATGATACGAACTACCTCGTCGATATTATCTACGGCAATAATCAAGCCTTCCAAGATGTGCGCTTTCTCCTCTGCTTTACGCAACTCATAGCGTGTACGGCGCGTTACGACATCCATACGGTGCTCGATGAAGTTTCCGATCAGTTGTTTGAGGTTCAGCAGCATCGGACGACCCTTCACAAGGGCGATGCTATTGACCGCAAAGCTCGACTGCAATGCGGTGAACTTATACAGTTTGTTCAGTACCACCTGTGCATTCGCGTCACGTTTTACGTCAATCACGATACGGATATCACGTTTGGAGTGGTCCTGGATATCGGCAATACCTTCGATCTTCTTATCGTTGGCGAGTTCAGCGATTGCTTTGACGAGCTCGTTCTTTACGACACCATACGGCAGTTCGGTGATCACGATACGCTCACGACCGTTGTCGTCTGCCTCAATGTCAGCGTTTGAACGAATGATAACACGTCCGCGACCGGTCTCGTAAGCTTCTTTAACGCCCTGATAACCGTAGATCGTACCACCGGTCGGGAAATCCGGTGCCTTAATATGCTCCATCAGATCTTCAACCGTGATCTCCGGCACAAACTCATCGTGCATACGCGCAACGATATTATTGATGTACGCGCAACAACCGTCAATGACCTCCGAGAGGTTATGGGTCGGCATGTTGGTCGCCATACCTACAGCGATACCGCTGGCACCGTTCACGAGCAAGTTCGGAAAACGACACGGCAATACAACCGGCTCTTTGAGGCTGTCATCGAAGTTATTCTGCATATCGACAGTATCCTTGTCGATATCGCGCAGCATCTCTTCGGCCAATTTCGAGAGACGAGCCTCGGTGTAACGCATAGCGGCTGCGCCATCACCGTCGACCGAACCGAAGTTACCTTGTCCGTCCACGAGGCAATAACGCATTGCCCAGGGTTGCGCCATACGCACGAGCGTACCGTAAATAGAGCTATCACCGTGCGGGTGATACTTACCCATTACCTCACCGACGATACGTGCAGATTTCTTGGTCGGTTTGTCGGAGGTGTTACCCAACTCGTTCATACCGAACAGCACACGACGGTGAACAGGCTTAAAACCGTCGCGCACATCAGGCAGTGCACGGCTTACGATCACAGACATCGAGTAATCGATATAAGAGGACTTCATTTCCTCATCGATCTTCACAGGAATGATGTGATCATTCTGAATCAATTCGTTGTTTTCTTCCATTGTGTATATAATTTATTATATAAAATTTCAAAATAACGTGCAAAATTACAAAAAAAAAATGATATACACAAATTTTTTTGCCGTTTTTTTGCATTTTTATGCATTTTGCAATCATCACCGACATCCCGTCGATAAAAATCACTCAGGCGCTTAGAATGGAAATAAATGCCTATTCTGCCGTTTTTGTATCTTACGCGCGCGTCACCGCACGCGTATCCAAATAACGGCATCGGACTCGAGAGTCCAGGAAGGAAGAGGAGAAGAAGGGGTGTAACCGGCAGAGCGGTAAAGAGAAGAACAGGAGATATTATTGCATGCAATAACAGCGTACAGAAGACGGAGATGCAGATGACCGAAAGCGTAGGCCTCCAATTGTTCGAGCGCACGCTTCCCTACTCTTTTGCCACGGAACTCGGGTGCGATATACATACCGAGCGCCGCTTTTAGGTTGCGGATATCCAGATCAAACAGATCGATACATCCAACAGTAGCCCCATCTTCTTCGATGATGAGACGTAGTTGACCATCTTTATAGATGTCACCGGTGGTGGAGGCGATATAATCGCGCAAGTCCTGTTGGGAAAGCGGGTTGTGGTTGTCACCGTCAGCCCACGCAGACGCGTCGTTCTCCCACTGATAGAGGAACGGCAAGTCTGTGGGTTCGAGCTTACGCAATTGGATATTGGACATTGGACATTGGATATTTAATCAAACATACGGGCAAAGAAACCTTTTTTCTTCGGACGCAGATCTTCCATATTTCCTTGCGGAGCGGGTTCAAAAGCATGTCCGGTGTGAATCATGTTATAGATGATACCCCATTCCGGCAGTCCACACAGATTGCGGTCGTCGATGTAGATATCGGCTACTACTTTGCGATTCGTACGTTCTTCTGGATTTTCCTCCGGATAGTTGGAGTTAACGGCATAGAACTCCAGCCCTTTGGATTTGCAATAATCCAGTGCTTCTTGGAGCAGATCCCCCTCACGCACGGTCCAAAGGATAATCTGGTGATGATCCTCCTCCTGCAGTTTTTTCAGGGTCTGAATGGCAAACGGAATGGGTTTACCTATCTTGGGGTACTCGTGCGTTACGATTGTACCATCAAAGTCACAAGCAATAATCATATTAGTACGTAGGTATATTCGGGTCTTCGGGTTTCATTTCCTGCTCTAATTTACCGAGGGTCGGTTTGGTAAAGTACCAAGCCACCGCAGCCATAGCAGCCACCCACATCATAGGACGATACCCACCGAGCAGATAAAAAGCAGCTATAGCAACAGGCATAATACCTCCAACCAAAACAATACGATACATGGCGACATGTTTGTATTTAATCAAATTGTCCGGCTTAAGCCATTTGACCAAATACAAACCACCGGGAATGAACACTAAAGCCATTCCTATCACAACATATTGCATGATAATTCCCATTTGACTATTGGGATCAATAACGATACCTTGAGGCCCTGTCGAATAGTAGTACATAAACGACAAAATGATCAGCGTGAAAACCATCACTCCGTAGTAAATCCAATTAAGGAATTTGATTACATCTTTTTCTTCCATTTTATGCTTTGAATTCTGTTCGGTTAATAATCGAGCGTCCGAGGGTAATCTCATCCGTATATTCGATTTGATTGCCTACTGCCACACCCCGGGCAATTTGGGATATTTTGATATCGATGCCGGCATTTTGCAAGCGGCGGTAGATATAGAAATTCGTTGTATCGCCTTCCATCGTTGTAGGCAGAGCGAGGATAATCTCATCGATAGAACCTTTGGTAACCCGTTCGATAAGGGAGTCTATCTCGATATCTTTGGGGCCTATACCTTCCATGGGCGAGATGATGCCTCCGAGCACGTGATAGACACCGTTGTACTGGCCTGTATTTTCGATGGACATGACGTCTTGCACATTCTCCACGACACATATCGTTGCATGGTCACGACGAGGGGAAGCGCAGATAGGGCAAAGTTCCGTATCGGATATATTATGGCACTCGCGGCAATAAACGACTTCTTTCTTGAGCCGCAGGAACGCACCGGCAAACGCCTCTACCTCCTCTTCCTTCTGCCGTAACAGATGCAGTACAAGCCGGAGCGCTGTTCTGCGCCCCACTCCCGGCAGGGAGGCCATTTGTGTCACTGCCTGTTCTAATATGACGCTTGGGTATTCAGACATCAGTTATCAGTTTTTCTTTGCCCAACGGGCAGGAATCATACGATAAGGGTAACGGCTGCGTATATCGGCCGCGTTAGGGCAGTCTATACGGTGAATACGGATACCTTTGAGTACAGATACAAACGCAAAAATCGGATCTCCTGGTTGCGGGTTGCAGCATTTGGAGAGGTTATAATCGACGTTCTTGACGTTCATATCCACCTCGATAGCCAATCCTTTGAGTTCGGATTTATCCACATACTCTGTATGTTCGCGTTGAACAGGTGTTTCTTCTGGAGTAAGCAGTACGTCCCGCAGACGTTGCATGTCTTCTTTCCCGTTCGCCACCGATTGGTACATATCCGACACCTCTTTGTAGCCAAGTTTGATGGCCATACGGGTAATGTCTCCTTCCGTATATTCGAGCTTCCAGTTCTTGAACTTGCGTTCGATAATCTCTTTTCCCTCTGCCGCTTGTTTGTACTCGATCTCTTTGAGCGCCTGACGAATCTTGTTCTTCGCCTTGGTAGATGCTACAAAATTGAGCCAATCAGGGTTAGGATGTTGGTTCGGAGAGGTCAAAACAGACACTTGGTCGCCGTTCTCCAATTTTTGCCGTATCGAGACGTTTTGATTACGAATGGTACCACCGACGCAATGCGCTCCGACTTCGCTGTGTATGGAATAGGCAAAATCCAAGACGGTAGCTCCTTCCGGCAGACGACGCAAATCACCGGTTGGAGTAAAGACAAAGACATCTCCGGACTTCTGGACGATAGAGCCTTTGACACCCTTGTACGACCAGTGCGCAGCAATACCCTGCTCCGCCACCTCATCCATACGTTTGGTACGGATTTGAACCTCTACCCAACGGTTTTGAGGGCCTAACACCGTTGTATGAAGAGACTCGTAGCCGTTCTCTTTAGGAACGGACAACCAATCACGCAGTCGTTTGGGGTTAGGCGGGAAGATATCGGTAATGAGCGAATAAACCTGCCAGCAATCGGATTTCTCTTTCTCGGGCGCGGAGTCAAGGATGATGCGGATGGCAAACAGGTCGTATATCTTATCCACATCGCAATGCTGCGCTTGCATCTTATGATAAATGGAGTGGATGGATTTAGGACGACCTTTGATTGTAAACTGAAATCCTGCCTCCTTCAGTTTTTTCTCCAAAGGAGCGATGAAAGATGCGACATAGGCTTCGCGTTCGGCTTTCTTCGCGTTAAGCGCGTGCGCGATATATTTATAGGTATCGTAATCCAGGAACTTAAGGGCAAGGTCCTCCATCTCGGTTTTGATCTGATACAAGCCGAGTCGATGCGCCATAGGAGCGTGGAGATTTTGGGTCTCGCGAGCGATATGACGTCGCTTATCCGAATCGCCTTCTTTATCGAGTGTACGGAGTAACTCCAAACGCTCATTGAGGATCGAAAAAAGGACTTTATTGCTATCTTCCATTATTCAATTTCTAAAAAACGGCACAAAGATACGAAAAAATTTGCACATATCAAAATTTTTTTGTAACTTTGCGCCAAATTTGTGAAAATAATAAAAATTTAACCGATAATGAAAACAACAAGATCCCTTGTAATTTGCCTTTTGAGCATCGCAGCAGTAGTAATGGCATACTTCTGCGTAACGAGTGTAACGACGCCTATTAAGTTTGAGAACAAGCGTGCTGAGCGCGAAGTTGTGGTTATCAAGCACTTGGTTGATCTGCGTACAGCAGAAGTGGAGTTCCACCACCAGAAAGGTGTATTCACTGCTAATCATGACTCTTTGCTGCTCTTCCTTAAAACCGCTCCGAAGAAGGAAGTGTTGAAAGAAGGTAGTCTGACAGACAAGCAGTTAGAAGCCGGTTTGACCGAGCATAAGGCTGTTAAGATCCTCAACGATGCGAAAAAGAAAGCACTGAAGAAAAATAACTTCGAGGACTCCGATGCACTGTATGCATATATCTGGCAGAACGATAAAGACGTGATTAGCAACGGTTTAGCCGGTTTCCGTCGTGATACGATTGAGTTGAACATGTTGCAGGCACTCTATAAGGGTGAGTACGACGAGAACTCGATTGATACGATCGTAAAGATCCCGTTCAGCAACGGTATGCGTTTTGAATTGGAGGTTAACAACGACTATAAGACCAGCCAGGGTATCCGTGTTCCGTTGTTCGAGGCACGCGCTCCGTTTGAGAGTTATCTGGGCGACTTGAACAAGCAGGAGTTGATCAACCTGATTGACAAAGAGAACAAATTGGACCACTATGCAGGCTTGAAGGTCGGTGATATCTATGCACCGAACAACAATGCCGGTAACTGGGAGTGATCGATTAGGGATTAGAGATTAGCAATGAGGATTATCTCAGGCATATATGGGGGGCGGCGATTGTCGCCCCCTAAAAATATCACCGCGAGGCCGACGACCGACTTCGCTAAGGAGAGTTTGTTCAATCTGCTCAATAACCGAATGGATTTTGAGGGGATTGATGTATTGGATTTGTTTGCAGGAACGGGTGGTATCGGTATCGAATGCGTGAGTCGCGGAGCAAGAGAGGTAACGGCAGTGGAGATTGCGCATGTACAGCAGAACTGGATTATCAGTTGTTGTAGGCAGTTGGGTATTAAAAACCTGAGTGTGATACGTGGCGACGTGTTTAAGTTTTTGAGTGCATGCCGGACCAAGTACGATCTGATCTTTGCCGATCCGCCTTATGCGCTGGAGCAATTACCTACTCTGCCAGATGTCATTTTAGAACGGGATATCTTAAAAGAAAACGGATGGCTCGTTATCGAACACGGTAAAGATACCGATTTCACGAGCCACCCGAGGCATGTAGAGACGCGCACGTACGGAAGTGTGCACTTCTCGTTCTTCCAATAAATCGTTCTTACGTTTTACTAAAGTTCGACGTAGATTTCCAGTAGTTTGCACGGTCCTTTCGGATCAATGCGGATATCGTTAAGGGAAGCAGGAATAAGTACTGCTTCTCCTTTTTTTAGGCTTACTTGCTTATCTTCCGATTCGCAGTCCAACGCGGTTACATTACATTGTCCTTCCACGCACATATATGCCACAAACGAGTCAAGAGACGAGTAATCGCGCATCATGGCACGTGTCGGACACAGGAGATTGGTAGTAAAGAACGGGGTCTTTTTGAGGTTCACTTCTCCGTCCATACGCGGCATGGTCGGCAAACAAGTCGCGTCGTTCTTGGAAGAAAACTCCATTACTTTGAGCGCCTTATCCAACTTGAGAGGCCGTTTCTTACCGTCGTTACCTACCCGATTATAATCGTAGAGGCGATAGGTAATATCGCTGTTCTCCTGGATCTCTGCGACAATCGTATCCTTTCGCATCGCGTGTACTGTTCCGGCAGGGATATAGGCTACATCGCCTTCGTGTACCTTATATTCGCGCAAGTATTGTGCGAGCGAACCATCGTTGATAGCCGCATGGATAAGCGATACATTCATCTGCTGTTTCCATCCTAAATAGATAGCCGACTCACCCTTTGCTGGTAATACGTACCACATCTCTGTCTTACCGGGACATTGCTCGTGCTCCAAGGCAAACTCATCGTCCGGGTGTACCTGGATGGACAGGTCGTCCTCCGAGTCAATGAACTTCAGCAGCAACGGAAAACGCGAACCGAAGACATCAAACACTTTCTCTCCAACCAACTCGTCCATATAGACCTCAATGAGATCCTGCAGCTCATCGCCTGCATGCGAACCGTTAGACACAGCAGTCGGGAAGCGTTCTACGTCCGAGATCACCCACGCCTCTCCTACGTTCTCGTAGTCAGCAGGTACATCGTCGTACCACTTCTCGATGGTATGTCCGCCCCAGAGCTTATGGAACAGTTGCGGTTTGAATTTAAAAGGATAAAGCATACAATCAGATTTTACGTATTTTCTTCTCCCATTTCCACGCAGATGCCAACACATCCTTCAGCGGGGTATCGGCTTTCCAACCCAGTACCTTATTGGCTTTGTCGGGTTTCGCCCATACCTGTTCGATATCGCCTTCCCGACGACCGACAATGACGTAAGGCAGTTTCACACCGGTAGCGGCTTCAAACTCACGGATGAGTTCGAGCACGGAAACTCCGTTACCGGTACCGAGGTTGAAGATCTCTATCTGCTCTCTGTCTTCGACGGTTAACATACGGTCGATGGCTTTGACATGTGCCTTAGCCAGATCCACTACATAGATATAATCGCGGATACAGGAACCATCAGGGGTGTTATAGTCATTACCGAAAACGCGCAACTCAGGACGAAGTCCTGCAGCTGTTTGTGTCACGTACGGCAGTAAGTTCTGCGGAACGCCGTTCGGCAGTTCACCGATATGTGCAGAGGGATGCGCACCGATGGGATTGAAGTAACGCAAGATCGTTGCCTTCAGGTACTTGTCAGCATGTGCCTCGTCGCGGATGATCTCCTCGTTGATCTGCTTGGTATTGCCGTACGGCGAGAGTGCCGTTTGGATAGGAGCCGTTTCATCAACCGGCAGATGTGCCGCGTCAGGCTGGCCATACACCGTACATGAAGAGGAGAAAACGATATTATGCACCTGATGCAGTTTCATTACCTCCAACAAGGTCACGAGGCTGCCGAGGTTGTTGCGGTAATACAGAAGGGGTTTCTCTACCGACTCGTTGACGGCTTTGCTGGCTGCGAAATGAATGACACCCACGATATCCGGATATTGCCGGAAGACATTATCGAGGTCCATATAATTGCAGCAGTCCACATTTGCGAACTCCGGTTTCTTGCCGGTGATAGCCGCGATACCGTCCAACACATCGATGGACGAGTTGCTCAGGTTATCGACGATAGTCACGTCGTAACCTTGTTGCATCAGTTCAACGGTGGTGTGCGAGCCGATATAGCCGGTTCCGCCTGTTACAAGTATTCTTGCCATATAGTATGAATTTATTCGTTTACAACAATTGTTTTGCCATGTACTTTCTTGTGTCGGAGCCATAAGCCATACACCTCCGAGCAGTTACCGGCCGTAATGAACGCTTTGATCTTATTGTTTCGGATAAAGGCCATGACAGAGGAGAACTCATCTTGGGTCAGCAGCGTTTGGATTTCGAGATGCTCTTCTCTGCTGTAACCGCCTTCAATGCGGTAGATCGAGCACCCGCGCACAAGCGTCTCTACGATATACTTACGGATACGTTCGGGTTCGTCCGAAACGATGCAGACACGTTTGCGTTTATTAAGCGAAGCTGTAAAGTAATCAATGGCCAGACCGTTAATCCACGTACCGATAATACCGATAACCACCATGCGGAAGTCATTGATTAGGAACGAAGTACAACAGATGATGATACCACCGATAGCGACCGAGGTTCCGATATCGAAATGCAGGTATTTATGGACGATCTTACCAAGGATATCGAGTCCACCGGTAGAAGCGTTAATACGGAAGAGGAAAGCCTGACAGGCGCTCAGCAAAAGCACGAAACAGATCAGGTCAAACCATACATCGCCCATCCCTAAACCGCCGCTCATTACGGAGTCGCGTACACGCTCCATGACCTCCCCGGTACGGCTGATAAGATACGGATTGCCATGCGCATCAAGCACCGTTTGTCCGGCTTGCAGTTGTGCCAGGATATCCGGTGCGTTAACGGCTTGGTGTGTGAAGTAATAATTAGGGTATATACGATCCCACAACTGGGTCAACGGACCTAAGATCATCGCCGTATAGACGGTTTTGGCACCGAACTCGTTACCGATGAGGATAAACGCAAGCAATAATAGGAATGCGTTAATGCCCATCACGATATAGGAGAACGTATCGGCATCACCGCCGATGAGGGTGTTGAATACAACCGAGAGACCAGAGATAGAACCGACAATCAAGTGACTCGGCATGAGGAAGTAGTAAACGGCTGCTGCACCGAAACTCATACCGACAGTCATCATAAGCAGTTCTTTCCAGAACTTACGGGTACACAGCGCGTGCCCGAAATCACGGAGTAACTCGCTCCAATAGGAAATAGTAAAATATTGTTTTAAGTGTTCCATGGTTTTATTTTTCTTCTGCTACTACCAGACGTGCTGTGCGGCGGGTCGTTTGGCTGAGCATAATCGTTCGACCGGCTTTCGCCTGCTCCAGTATCTGAGGTGTCGTACCGCGGATGGTAAGCAGGGACAAGTGGTCGTTATACGATACATTGAAATGTGTACGCAAAGCCTCTAACGCGTCCGCCACAAAACGGGTATTATCCACGCAGACGGATATCGTTACCGCAGAGGACTGAATAAGCGACACTTTGAGGCGATGATGATGAATAATATCGAAGATCTCACTCAGGCTCTCCTCCAGCACAAAAGCAAAATCCTTCGGGCGCATGGTGATCAGAATCTGGTTCTTTCGCCATATATACACCGGGATATCAATCGGTCCCACACCATCTTTGGAAATACAAGAACCGGCTGCATTCGGGTCGCCGAAGGGCTTTACGTACAAAGGGATATGCTTATTCTCAAGCGGCTTGATGGTTTTCGGGTGAATAATCTGCGCACCCGAATAACTGAGTTCAACGGCGTCTTGATAACGCAGAGATGGGATCAGCACCGTGTCCGGTTCAATACGCGGATCGGCATTGAGGATACCCGGTACATCTTTCCAGATGGTCACCGATTCGGCATCGAGGTAGTTGCCCAAGAGGGCAGCCGTGTAGTCCGATCCTTCACGACCGAGCGTCGTGCGTTGACCATCTGCCGTACCACCTATGAATCCTTGTGCGACCACAACAGCAGGACGGTTTGCCCTACTCCAACCGGCACGGATAGTAGCCGCGCTGGTCGCGTCATCCACTTTCGCTTCACGCCAGGTAGCGTCCGTGCGCAGCAGTTTGGGCATGTTCCACCACTCGACCGATAAGCCCTGCTTGAGCAGATAGACGGCGATGATTTGGGTAGAAAGGAGTTCACCCATCGACACGATCTGGTCGTAGTTCTCGTCGTAGGATTTGTTGGGATCGTACGGTATCTCACCTTGCAGACGAATGTCCGAGCCGGGCTGCAGACCCAACTCTTTCATGATCGCTACATGAAAATCAATGATGTCTATCCACTGGTTGAGCGCCGCTTCTTCTTTGCCGGCATCGCAGAAATCCACCACACGTTCCAACGCGTTGGTCGTCTTGCCCATGGCCGATACCACGACCATAAGGTCCGATCCCGCTTGCCGCACGATCTGCTCCAGGTTACGAACGCCTGCAGCGTCCTTCACCGATGCTCCACCAAACTTATAGACTTTCATTATACCTTACACCCTACACCTTACACCAAATTCGCCATCTTGATGGCTGTATAGGCTCCTTCGACACCTTTGTTACCCAGTTTACCGCCACAACGGTCCAGCGCTTGTTGCTGATTCAGGACCGTGAGGACCGAGAAGATAACAGGCACTTTACCTTGTGCGTTGAGTGCAGCGACACCTTGGGTCACCGATTGACAGACATAATCGAAATGCGGCGTCTCGCCCTGGATGACACAGCCGATCACAATCACAGCATCCACGCGCTCCTCTTTCATGATACGCGCAGCGCCGTATGTCAGCTCAACCGTACCGGGCACATGCATCACATCGATATTGTCCGCAGCCACACCGTGCTTGACGAAGGTATCGATCGCACCTTGCGTCATGGCGTATGTGATCTCGCTGTTCCAATCGGCAACTACAATCGCATAGCGCTGACGCGAAAGAACGTCAGCGCTAGGCAGTTGTGCACTATCGTATTTAGATAGATCGGTCGTCATTACTCTGCGATAGCAATGTACTTGTCGATATCCTGTGCCTCAGAAGAAGTCGGATAGTTCTCCTTGATGGCTTTGAAAGCCTTCAGCGCTTTCGCTTTGTCCTCTTCTTTGAGATAAACGAGACCTGCTTTCTTCAGACTCATCGGAGCGATGATCTCGTTGCCGGACTCAGCTGCAGCCTCAAAAGCCTTAGCAGCTTTACCGTACTCACCGAGCTCCACATACGCGTCACCGAGCAGTTGACGAGCAGCCGGATCGATGTTCACATCGTCTGCATCAAACTTCTTGAGATACTTAGCAGCCTCCTCGTACTCACCCTTCTCGAAGTAGCAGATACCAGCATAGAGCGCAGCGAGTTTACCTTGTTGGAAGTGTCCATACTCGTCAGCGATTGCCTCGAAACCGATACACTCAGCGTCGTCACCGTTCAGCGCCTTGTCAAAATCTCCGGCCATGAAATAAACGACTGCTTTTGCGTTCTCGTTACTAGCCTCAAGGGCTTTCGGTTTGATGACGTAGTTGTTGATAGCGATGATACCCATTACCACAACAGCGATACCGCAAACAATCCAACTGATAAGGTTGGAGTTGTCCTCAATCCATTTACCTGCGCCTGTCAGCGCCTCATTCACTTCTTGCAATTGTTCGTCCTGTTTAACGAACTCTTCTTTCTTTTTTGCCATTTTTATTTGTTGTTTTATTGTTTACAATAAGTTGCTTCAATGAAAAAGCGTGCAAAGTTACAACTTTTTTTTGATATATGCAAGAAAAAGACAGTAAAAATGACATTTTATTCGACAAAAGGATGGGACTTGCCATGAACGATGTCGATAGCTGATGTGGTTTCTATTTCTGCCATAAAAAAGGGTGTTAAATTGTATATTATATATAAATATATAATATAGTATATGTTGTTCAAAAATTGGTCTTTCCTTGGCTTGTTCTTCCTTTCATCCTAGCCTTGACCGTCGGTTGACCGTCGGCTCACCGTCGGTCCGATAAGCTAAATGACAGTGCAAAGGTAGTGCTATTTTTTGAGACATGTAAATATTTGGAAAGAATTTTGTTAGATTTGATGAGAATAATCAAAATTTGCGGGATTAAATCCCGCGGAAAAGAAGAAAGAGAAACGAGAGCCTGACGACTCGCGTACATAACAAAGAGAGAAACCGGATAAAATCCGGGGTAATGGACATACGTTTTGAACCAGGATAAAATCTCTGGAAACGGACAAAGGTGGGATGTCGGAATTAAATTCCGACGCAATGGACAAAGCTATGAAAGATATTGTCAAATGAGACGACCGAAATACCATTTCGGACAATGGACGATGTAACCGGAATTAGATTCCGGGCTAATTGACAAAGGTTATTTTATAGCGGCGCGTTGTTGGAGGTGTTGCTCTTTACGAGCAGCGCGGTTGCGTTTGATGGTGGTGTAATAGCCAAAGCCGGCCATGGGATGACGCCATTCTTCGTCTTCGATACGCTCCCACTCGGCGTTCTCTTTACTGCGGAGTTTGAATTCTTGACACCAGAAACGGATGTCGGAGAAAAGTCGTTTAGTGTGTTTGAACATAGCTGTAATATATACGGGATTAGTGATTGCTCGATTTAAATTTGCGTTTAATAAATCGCTTAACACGTTGGATTTGTTTGTTAATATAATACCAGAAGAATAATTTGGATTGCAAGCGAGCATGTGGTCCGCCAGGGATACGCCATTTTCTGCCGTAATGGTATTCCAATAGCACTTCTGGATGTGCCGGAATCGTGTGCATTTCTCCTTGAAACTCATATTTCTCTGTATGTTCAAAGAAAGAACGCTGAATATATTGAGATTCAATAAGACAATATCTCTTATTAAATGGGCTAATAGGCTCATTAATAACATCAATGTCGCATGTTACACCTTTATAACTATATGTGAAAATCCAAGGTAACACATAGCATTCCAATTGGATATCATATTTTGCCAATTCGGAAGCCAAATCCAAGCCTTTCTGCATATCTCTGCGCCAAATCATAGTATCCATGTCGCTGTCATGACCAATAAAATCATGTTCGCGAATGGCTCCCAGCAACGTACCATATGCCAAGAGCAATTCAATACCATTCTCTTCAAATACCTTCTTTAATGTATTCAAGAGGTATTTCGCATCTTCCTTGTTCATTCCTGCTGTGTGCCCATAATATCGCTCATTTCGGTAACAAACAAATGGCGTTTTGAGCATGTTTTTGACGTTCGAATGATATGTGTGCCGCTTATGCTCGATATGAACACTTTCTTCTGCTACTTTCAAATCCGCTTCATCATCAATCTCATACCAAATCAAATTATCTACTTTGAGAATATATATAGGACAGGTGGTATTCGAGACTTTTTGGAAAAACGGCTCGTAACTACTGCGCTCATTTTTTTGCAAGTCACTTTCGAACTCGCGGCATACTTCACGGAAAAACTTGTTGCTCAATTTGTGAATACCTATAAGTTCGCCACATGCATTCAGCTCATCATAGTTTTTCGACCATTTAACAAACCGATGTCTTTTATCTTCCTCCACAAAATATGAGTCTTGGAACTTTTTAACCGGAGTTGTCAAAATCGCAGATGGATATTTACATTCAATAAGCTCTGTGATAGCCTTGGGTTCATAAATCAAGTCCGAATCCAACATTAAGAAATCCTCATCACCGATTAGATTCCGGCAGTTCCATAACGTATATAGACAATTCGTTTCTGCATATCGAGGGCTATGACAACAGATTACTTCCGGATAATCTTCGCATAAAGCTTCATAGGCCTCTTTGTGATAGCCAGTTCCGATAATAATGCGTTCTATACCACATGAGATAAGGGTTTCAATGGATTGAATTACCATTGGAATGCCATTCACTTTCACAAAACCTTTCGGAATGAGTTCTGTGTATTTACCGAATCTCGTTCCCATTCCTGCTGCCATTATGACTGCTGTACGTATCATATTCTTATATTTTTCAGTTTTCGTTTTATTAAATTCGTTATTCTTCGTTTTGCCCGCCGTATCATATATCCAACCACAAACAGAATCCCACATTCTTGGACGCATTGATGACGGAAATCTTTGAGGACAACTTTATCAACCGCATTATGTTGTTCCATCTGTCCGCGTATCATCAAATAGCGGTTGATGATACCATCTTTAGCAATGCGTAGTAGTTCTGTATCCAATTCCGCATCCTTTGCTATGCACTGATACATCCGAACTAACGAAGCGAAACTCGTTAATACCTTTGGATTAAAATAGCGTTTTGTGGACTCCATGACGCTATCCGAGTTTTCGTAATAACAATAGACAGACGAATTAATATAGTGAGTTATTCCTCGGCACTTGCATAAGTATCGAACGATAAACAACTCATCTTCATTATATACCACATCAGGGTCAAAGTGTAACTGATGCTCGCGAATAATGCTATTGCGAAATAAACGTATAGTCATCCAGCCCCAATTGCCAACACAAACTTTAGACGCTCCATAATTAATGAGGATACCATCCTTTTTAGAAAGGAACTCAAGTCCTTTTTCCATCTTATATATGGTATTTCCTTCCTCATCACATTTTTGCAAACCTCCCATTACTACATCTACGTTGTCTTGAATACCGCTAACTAATGCTTGCAAACCACATGGCAACACTTCATCGTCTGCATCCACGAAATAAATCCATTCTCCTTTAGCGTGCTCTAATCCCACATTACGAGCAGAAGATACACCGCCATTGGTTTTGTGAAATACACGTATCCGCTCATCACGAACCGCATATTCATCGCATATAGCACCGGACGAATCGCTACTTCCGTCATCAACAAGTAGAAGCTCGTAGTCGCGGAAAGATTGTGACATGACGCTATCCAAACAGCGACGAAAATACTTTTCGACGTTATATACAGGAATTATAATGGAGAGTATCGGCATATTTAATCTTCTCAATAGATTTCTTCTTTCAGAGCATCTAAATATTGATGTCCATATTTCAAATCCGGCTCCACATAGTTACCTTCCGCCCATTCATTCCACGACTTAAGTAATAAGATACGATGTTCTAGAGGTTTGTTGGAGATTCGCTCAATAAAGGCATGCAAGTTTTTCTTGAAAGCACCCGGTGTACAGCCACTTAGCACAAGTCCTCTTTTGCCGGAACGAGGAGTATGATCCCAATTAGAAGTTATCATCGGGAATACGTTTTCAACAGTATCCAATGCCCCTGCCATCCTATTCATATCATAAGGCATCATGCGAGGGAATAATTTGAGTTTTTTGTTAAACAACTTATTCCACAGACGCCATTTTAATCCAAGGTCACCGTGATATAAGTTCATTGAATTAACTGCATCAAACCCAAGTTTCATCATTTGGTTGTATCTCTTCTTTGACAATTCTTCTTCATACATAGAATCTAACATAGCAACGAAATAGATTCCTTTCAAGCCATTTTCTTTAGCCAGCTGTTGCCATAACTCTATGAAGTGTCTCATTATATCGTCAATCCATTCCGGTTTGTATATAAAGAACATCGGTTTTCCATCGCAAGTGATATACCGTTTATCTTTAAATGCCGGTAACACGGTATTAAAGTGTGTAATAAAATCCTCATCTCCCGGATAGGTTTGTTCTATTAACACGTTGCCTTCTTTCAGTCCGTGAAAACTACCGCTCCATGTTTCATTTGCCCATGCAAGTGCAAACGGGAAATCCGGTTTTCCGGAAGTCAGAACCTCATTGAAGGGACGTTCTAACAGCCGTTTCCCATTGCCGAACCAATAATGCCAATACACAAATCCTTCCACTCCTGCTTCACGAGCCAATTGAGCTTGTGCTTCACGTGTTTCCGGCACACGCAGATCATAATAGCCCAAATCAGCTGGAACATGTGGCTGATAATGTCCAGGGAAAAGCGACTTCGCTTTTCCGACATTCGTCCACTCTGTAAATCCTTTTCCCCACCATTCATCATTCTCTGGAATGGGATGAAATTGTGGCAGATATAATGCCAGAACTCTCGCTTTAAGTTGTCTCGTACCCATATTATATCAATTATTCAATACCTTATTATAAACGTTCATTATTTTAGGTCCGTAAATCTCTTGCGAAAGATTGTTGATCGCAAAATCTTGTGCCTGAAGAATTAATCTTTCTTGACTTTCTGCACATACTTTTTGTATTAGATTTGCACAATCGTCAATGGTGTCATACAAATACCCTGTTTCGCCATCTTTTACTAAGTCCAATGTACCACCTGTTGCATGTGCAATAACAGGACATCCATAGAACATTGCTTCAGCGGTAACCCGTCCCAACGCTTCAAATTCAGATGTCATAAGATATGCGGTTGCGTGGGAAAAGAATGGCTTTACATCTTTCTGACACGGCACAAATTCCACAGAATTTACCATTCCATATTCACGTAATGTTTGCAAGAGTGATGATTTATATTCTTCATGGCAATTCCCTACCAGTTTCAATATGTATCCGTTTTTACTCATACCACTTTGGGCAAACGCTACGATTGCAGTTCTGGCGCCCTTCCGCTCGGTCATATTGTACGCGCTATAAAGAATATACTTTTCTTTTTCTGGAATATAGCACGCTTCTTCCTTGCGAAGGATAGCATTATTTATCACCCATGTATTTTGTATTGGCATTTGCCAATGTTTCTTGATAGCAGTTGTAATAGCAACGCGTGCGTCGGCATTATTAACAAACCAACGCAGTAAAGGAATGCCCCCGTATATATTGTAATTGAAATCTAAATCAATAAACTCACGTACATGACAGATATGCTTTGCTTTAAGGATTTTTGCTAATACATATCCTGTGTATATGGGGCTATAATTAGAATGGACTATATCTATTTTTCTGCCATCTAAATATTTTTTAACGTATCGAGCACATGCTATATCTTGTCTAAGAAAACGAATTAAAAATACACGCCATGGGTGTAGTAACACATTCTTCCAACTATATCTTTGGTACAACTTTATGAATGGATGAACTATTGTTTCAATGTCATTACGTCGGAATTCGTCATACGCAACGTTTGGGGAGGGCAAAAGTACTATCGGTTGTATCTTATCTTTGATTGAAAGAATAAGATTCAATAGAGATCTCGTTGAGCCACCCAATGATTCATCAGGACAGATATACAATATATTGGGGCGTTTATTCATAATAATACGTTGTCATTATTTTTTTCGTTCTTAAACATGCAGGTAATCGGGTAATCATATATGCCTCATTAGAGAAATTAAATAATGGAGTATCACTTAATGCGTCCGAGTATGCTACCGAATATATGTCATCTAGATTGAAATGCCTCCGTATATAGGTGATTTTATTCTCTGCCATACAATCCAATCCCATCTTGCCGGTAAACTTGCCATTTTCAAATAGGAGTGGTGTCGCGAGAACATCATCAATACTACCGCCGATATATTTCATAAAGTACTTTATATATATATCATACCCTCCGCTGACTATAACAATGCGGTAGCCTTTCTTTTGTTTTTGCTTTATCTCGTCTTGGATTTCAGAAATGAGAGACGGCTTAATGATTTGTTTGAAATATTGTTGAGCTGCCTCTTCCATTACATTCTCCTTTAACCCTTTAATTTGGTATAGAATGAGTTTCTTTGATGTTATTCTATGCTTAGACCAGCGTTCAATCCGTTTGATTAAATGGAGTTTCAAAAGGACTTTGAATAATACTGCACGAACTCTAATGGCAAATGTAGTATAATTAGCAATAACAAATAGCACGAACCTATCTGCCGATTGAAAAGGGACACAAGTTCCACAGAAGTCCAGAAATACTATTTTCTCTTTCTCATTTTGCATAGTAAGCATCTATCACATCAACCACTTTTTTCATCTGCTCTACTGTCCCTATCGTTATGCGGAAACAATTGCGTACCATCGGCGCTTGTGTAGTATCACGAACAAAAATATTATTATTCGCCAAGTGGTTCAATAGTGCAATCTTATCTTCATATGTTTGAAACTCAATCAGCGAAAAATTCCCGTGACTCGGATGAATCGTCAATCTATCCGCATACTTCTGCATAGCCTCCGCAAAAAAATCCATGCCACGATGCACTTCTTCCACATAATTCCACATGTATTGCGTATCACTCAATGCTGCACATCCGGCAACCTGTGCAAACGTGCTTAAATTCTTCGGATTGCGTATCTTGTTGATAAATTGCACATTATCTTTTCCGGCAATCAGATAGCCCAAACGGAAATTAGCTAAGGCAAATGCCTTAGACATGGTACGAGATATGAGGATGTTATCGTATTTCAAGACCAGATCTTTGACTGTGATACCCGAAAACTCGTAGTAGGCTTCATCTATCAAGAACAATGTATCCTGATATTCCTGCAACAAGTGTTCAATATACTCTTTTGAATGCACATTGCCGGTGGGATTGTTCGGATTGCAGATATAAACTACAGCCGGTTCGCGTGTGATAATGTCATTCTCGAACCGCTCTGCATCAAACGTAAAATCATCATTGTAATACGAGAAATACACATCGGCTCCATTGGCTTGGCATGTTAAGCGGAAATTATCATAAGATGGTCCCAGAATCATAACAGGATCTCCCACGCTTATGAAAGCCTTGCATATATATTCATGCAGGACATCGGAACTACCGAAGTATTGGATATTCTCTTCTGGTAATTCCACGTACTGCGCCAACAAGGATAACAACTCATCATTATAAGTAGTCGGATAGAGGTTGAAGAATGATGGCTCTTTTAGCAGCAATTCTATCCGCTCCATCACTACAGGTGTAGGTGGGATGGTTGCCTCGTTCCAATCCAATTTTAAGATTTCCTTACGTTTTTCCGGAGCAACAGCCCACACTTTGTGAGAAGCCAACTTGTAAGGCTTCAAGTTACGTAAATATTTATTTGGGAACTTCATGACTACTTTAATTTCAATTTTTGTCCGTAAATTAAATCATATTCTTCAGGATAGAAGAATGCCTCACCAGCACAATGGAAAGGCGTTATTTCTCCAAAATACGCTTTGCCGTCTATATCATAAAAATCTATTCTAACGAACTTAAAATACGAAGCAATCTGCTGTCCATATCTCAGCATATCATCATATGATTCTGGACGAGGAACATCTGCTGTATTTATGTCTTCTCTATATGCATATTTCTGCACATATACGAATGGCAGACGCTTCCAATCTTTATCATAAGTACAGCGATCTTCTACTCCTCCACGTCCATATGATACATAAGTAAACTGGAACTCACCATTGATAAAGAATAATTTGAAATCATTGGGCAATGTTCCATCTTTCAGAAGCATCAACTTTTCACAAACAATGCATGGCGGAACGTTCTTGTATGGCCACTCTCGGAAGTTATAATAGAAATTATGAGACAATCCTGTTTGAAGTAGTTCTTTGACTTGCTCAAAATTAAAGGGTTGCATATGTTTGTCAAAATAATTCCCTGAATTTTTATCGAAACACAAATAAACATTACCACTATCATGATTACACTTAAGAACAAATGATGCGGGTAACTCGTCTAGCAAAATATCCTCAGCTATACTATATGTTTTTATCGTAGGTATAATATGCTCATCACCAAATGTTTCTTTGAGCCACAGTTTGGCTCGATGTTTATCGACCAACGTGGTATACAAAGATTTTCTGTCATGCAATTTTAACCATGCTATCTTTTCAGATAATGTTTTAGGGTGATTAAAATTCAAAGGATACTCTCTTCCTAGTTTCTCCCATTGTTTTTTGATTGCATACTTGTCAGATAGTTTAAACAATATCGCTGATATTGTGTTTAGAGGGTGAGAAAGATGATATAAAATTCCTCGTTTCATTGTATATCTTATTATTGTTATTGCTCAACAAACAAAATGGTTTATATATAAAAATCCCCGTCTAGACATAGATGGCGTTTGCCAAATCCTTGTCAAGACGGGGAAAACTAAAGTTTCTGCTGTCTAAAAAACGCGGATTCCTTTTATTGCTTATCCGTCGTTTGAGGTCCTAGGAAAACCCGATAATTCGAATAAGCAATGCAGAAACCCACGCTGTGTATATACAATAGTACACGCGAATATTGTACGCGCGAGTGTATAGTACACCCAATGGGCATCTACGCTACCTGTTTTTGAAAATTATCGATGTTTGAAGTTTCCTAGGTTCCAAACGATCAAAAACAAGCGTTAGTAAACGCCATTATATTATGTCTGCTCCCTCACCCTGTGACATCTATGCAGACACCCCAGCGTGAGTTTGCGGGTGCAAAGGTACAGAAAATTTTCGATATATACAAAAAAATCTGCACTTTTGATGCAGATTTGTTGTTTTTGTGGAAAAGAGCGGAGTTATTTTTCGTCTTCAGGTTTGTCTTCAAAAGGCAATGTTGGTTTCTGGCCTTTGAAGAAGCGCTTAGCACTTAAAGGGGAAACGACTTTCTTACCTGTTTGCGCTTCGAGTTCCTCGCGCGCTACACGGGCTACCTTTCCTCCACGTGCGGCTACATCCATATTCTCTTCTAAAGTAGCAGGATTCTCGCTGCGCGTGATACTGGTTGTGGAGAGTTCGGCTAACATATTGAGCACTAACTCTTCATTCGTCATGTTATCGCGCAAGTTCTCTTTCTTCAAGCCTTTGAACTTCTTGTACTCTTTAGCCGATTTACCAGCCCAAGCTTGGTAAATAATATCGGTAAGTGTGGCGTACTCCAGAGAATCTTTAACACCATGTTGATCCCACTGGTCGGTTAAGTCTTTGCGTATCTCGATACTTTTGAGACGCTGGTTAATCCAGTTGTCCGAATACCCGAGACGCTTATAATCGCGTAACGCCTGTTGGATACTCAGTTCCGGATCTTGCAACTGGTCGAGACGCTCTCTTCCTACGCGCGCCAACCATAATTTAAAAGGCTCCGCTTTCTTGGATGGGATGGATTGTATAAGACGCAGAAGTTGCTCAGAATCAGCCACATCGGTAAGATATTTCTTACCGTCTGCAGCTGGTAATTTCAGTTGGTGACAATTTGTCACCGACTCATTCCCTTCTTCACGAAGGCGTTGTTTTAGTTTATTCCAATACTTACGAGCGGTTAGATAGTCAACACTATCCACTAACACTCCAATAACATCCACTACCGAGAAGTACCATTTTTCTTCTTCCTCACTCCAAGCGGTACGAATCTGTTTACTCTCAAATAATTTGATAGAATTGTCTTCCATAGTAAAAACCTTTGCGAGTGCAAAGGTACAACTTTTTTTGCATATATGCAAATATTTGGGCACAAAAAAAGCGTCTGCATAACTTTTTACTCGAGAAAACTTCCGATAGATAGGAATTGAGGCCTGCTTTTTCCTCTGTAATCCGGCCACCTCATCGCTACCGCTTTCGCGGGTCTCGGCGTAGAGTACCGGCACGCCATTAGTGAAGCATTTGCACTCGGTTAATTGATGTTTGTTGAGTTTTCCGGTTCCTATGTGTTATGCAGGACGCCGTTTCAATTATGCCATCCGAGGGTCACTACCACTCGGTGAATATCCTGGTTGATAGTTGCAGGAGCCATCTGTTCATGTGCATACAGATCGCGGCTGTTGCGACTATACTGGTAAGCCGCCTGAATCATGACATGCGAGCCGCGGTAGCCTATTGCAAAAGAGGCATAGTGGGTGTGGTTCGGATACATAAAATAGGTATCCTGACGCGTGAAAGTCGGATCCATCGGAACCACACTGTTGATGTGCTTGAACGGACTCTCATACGCGTATCCGGCATTGAGATAAAGGCCCAAAACAGGAATGACTTCGACACCTGCTCTCAACGAATGCTGCAAGGCCTCTTGCGGTTGGTAATGCAAGTCATATTGCAAGGCTATCATGCCATAAGCGCCGATCTGGAAAGCCACCGAAGAGGAGCTGTGCAGGGGTTGGTGGAAATGCGTGTCACGGCTTCTGGTGTCCGGTGCGTAGGAGATACGTACACTGTCCGTTTGGGCGGTTAAGGTGCCGGCAGCACTGGTCGTCAGATGCCCCACAGAAGGGGTCTGAATACCCGTTCCCAAACGCAGCCAACTCGTCGGACGGTATATGAGGCCGGCAGAGAGGCTAGCACCGAAACCGTTGTATAACAACGAGGACGCATTTTGGTTGTAATAATTGGTTCCGTTCACACCGATCTTACTGCTGAAGATCTCCCGATAATCGGCTTCCGCAGAGAGGGTGTAGGATTGCAAGTTAAGCGCGGCACCTACGTACCATTGATCCGCTATATTGGCAGCCCAAGCAAAATCAAACTCGTATATACCCCCACTCTCGCGCAGACGCAAGTCATACCCGGAGTTGTACGGATCGGCACAGAAAGGAATATCCCACTCTACGTCCGTGTTGGCCAACATTGCGCCTAAGGAAGGAGCAGCCCCTGAGCTGATGTAGTACTCGCGGTTGTATGCGTGCAAGCGACGATAGGAGATCATGAGGTTGTGGAACTTAACCTTACTGTCCGTATTGAAGACCGGAAGGCTGAGTACGAACGAAGCCTGAGAGAGCGATACGCGTGTGAGCGGCTTGGCATGTGTGATATCCATCGACAACATCGCTTCCGAACGACGATAGAGTCCCAAACCGGCAATGTTATCGTGCGCTGCAGAGGGATCGCCCCCAATCGCCGACATCGCACCGGACATACCGACATATCGCGCCGTACCCGTGATCGTTCGCTCACTCATGCGAGCGTAATCCTGGACGTAATCCTGGGCGTATATCGGCGAAATAGAGCCGATAGCTAAACCGATAACTGCTACTATGTATGCGAGGCGTCTCATTTATTTACGCGGATTGTTACGGTCGTATCTTGGACGTTGAGGTACTCGATTTTTTCTTTCTCGTGCTTATGCTCTTTATCCGGCCAGTAATAGGCATCATCGAGCGGGGCTTGTGAGGCACAAGATGCCAGGCCCAGAGCCATTAATACTATGAGGATTTTTTTCGTCATCCCGTGATCTCGATATCTCGTTATTTCGATCATTTTAGATCTTTCTAAAGCCAATGATCTCGCGTACTTCTTCGATGGTTTTTTCTGCACGAGCAGCTGCTTTCTCTGCGCCTTGACGCATGATACGATCGAGGAGGGCGTCGTCGGACGAATATGCCAGAATACGCTCGCGGATGGGTGCAAGAAGTGTATTCGCATCTGCCGCCATCTGTTTTTTCATATCACCGTAACGGATCTGCATGTTGTTGTACAGGTCGTTGTAGTAGTCTGCCGCTTCCTTACCGCAGAGTAACTCGCAGAGAGTGAAGAGGTTCTGGATGACTTCGGGTTTCTCCTGGTTGAGTTGCGTCGGTCCCTGGTCGGTTACGGCACGCATGATCTTCTTGGTGACGGTTTTCTCGTCATCGCAGAGATAGAGGCAGTTGCCTTCGGACTTACCCATCTTACCTGTTCCATCGAGTCCCGGTACTTTGACTGCTTTGTCGGCAAAATAGAACGAAGCCGGCTCTTTGAAGTACTCGACATTATAGATACGGTTGAAACGACGTGCGAACAAACGCGCCATTTCCATGTTCTGCTCCTGATCCTTACCGACAGGCACTTTGTCTGCCTTGTGCATGAGGATATCAGCCGCCATGAGGCAGGGATAAGTCAGCAGACCGGCGTTGACGTTATCCGGTTGTTTGCGCACTTTCTCCTTAAAGGAGGTGACGCGCTCCAACTCGCCCAGATAAGCGTTCATATTGAGGTACAGATAGAGCTCCAGCACCTGTTTAACGTCTGATTGCACATAGATCGGTGCTTTCTCGGGATCGATACCGCAAGCCAGATACTCCGACAAAATGGTCTTGACCGAATTGCGGATATTCTCCGGCGTCGGATGGGTCGTCAGCGAGTGCCAATCGGCAATAAAGAACATACAATCGTACTCGTCCTGCATCTTCACGAAGGACTTCACTGCGCCGAAATAGTTACCGAGGTGCAAGTTGCCCGTAGGGCGTATTCCACTAATTACTCTCTCCATGAAAGAAATTAAAAATTAAGAATTAAAAATTACACCTCTATGGGTAATTGACGATAGATCGGTTGCGCCAGTGCTGTCAGGGTCGTTGTATCGGCCACACCCGGAATGGCTTGGATCTTGGTGTTGAGCAACTGCAGCAAGTGCTTGTTATCACGCGCGTATACTTTAATAAGGATACCGAACGCGCCAAGCGTATATTGCGCTTCCACCACTTCGCGAATCTGTTGCAGCTCTGCAATCACATTGTTGTACATCGATGCTTTCTCCATCGTGATACCGATATAGACACAGAGTTGGTATCCGAGCGATTTGGGTTCTACATGATAGCTCGAACCGGTGATCACACCGTTATCGAACATTTTCTGCACACGTTGGTGAACCGCAGCACGACTTACGCCACACTGCTCCGCCACATCGCGGAAGGGGATGCGAGCATTCTGGGTGATAATCTTCAGAATCTTACGATCCAATTCGTCAATTTTTTCCATTATTTTATTAAAATGCTTAAATTTGGCTGCAAAATTACAACTTTTTTTGGATATGTGCAAATTTTTTTGTACTTTTGCAGCAAATTTTGTAGCAAAATGATACTTGAGGAGTATATATCGAGTCATTCTACCCCGGAAAACGAGGCTTTGCAAGCGATTACCAGGGACACGTACGTGCATGTTTTGAATCCGCACATGCTGAGCGGACACGTGCAGGGACGGGTACTGAGTATGATCAGTTGGATGATTCGTCCCCAACGCATTTTGGAACTCGGCACTTTCACCGGCTATAGTGCGTTGTGCCTTGCAGAAGGGCTGGCAGAAGGCGGCAAACTGATCACCATCGAGCATAACGACGAGTTGGAAGAGACGATTAGACGCAATCTATCCCGCTCACCGATTGGTGACCGAATAGAATTGTGGATTGGAGATTGTAAATTGGAGATTGGAAATTTGGAAGGTTCGTATGATCTGGTGTTTATTGATGCGGATAAGCGGGAATATTGTGCGTATCTGGATCTCGTTTATCCCCTCGTTCCGGTTGGTGGTTTCATTCTTGCGGACAATACGCTTTGGGACGGACATATTATCGATCCGGCGTACGACAAAGACAAACAGACTTTGGGGCTGAGGGCCTTCAATGACAAACTAAAAGAGGATAACCGCTTTGAGCAAGTTATCCTCCCGTTACGAGACGGACTTACACTTATTCGTAAGATCCGCTAATTACTGCAAACATTTATCCAAGGCGTCCGTAAGGGCTTTGCGATCCAGATGCTGGCCAATGAAGACCAGTTTCTGCATTCGGTCGCCGTATTGGTCATCCCAATCTTTGCGCAACTGCGCATCGTCTGCCATGAGTTGCATCAGTTCTTCTTTGGGCATAGTAGCGAACCACTCTCCGGCTTTGCGGAGGTTGAACTGCTTACCGGCTTGTTCGAAGAGATAACACATGTCGTACTCCTCGGCAAAATAACACATACCCTTACAACGGAGTACGTTCTTTGGCCAATGCGTTGCCACAAACTCATCGAACAGACCTAAATCGAAGGGCCTACGCGCGTAATATACATAGGTGTCAATGCCGAACTCTGCCAGATGATCATGATCCTCGTGGGAATGATGCGAATGATGCGAATGATGATCGTCGTGATCATCGTCGTCATCGTCATCGTCGTCGTCATGATGATGTTCATGATGGTGACTTGCGTCCTCCACCTCTTGGATCCACGCAGCCGAAGTAGCTGTCTTGTCGAAGTCAAACAAACCCGTATTCAGCAGCTTCTCCAGGTCCACATCGCAGTAGTTCGTTTCGATGACTTCTGCTGTAGGTTGTATAGCGCGAATGATCGCCTTGATTCGAGTAAGCTCCTCTTCGCTAACTTCGGAAGCCTTGTTTAAAAGAATAATATTACTGAACTCGATCTGCTCAATCACCAGTGCAGCCAGATCTTCTTCCTTAGGAATATAGTGGGCTAACGCATCGCCGCCATCGAACTCATCGCGCAAGCGTAACGCATCTACCACCGAGCAGATACAATCGAGCGTCGGCAGTCCGTCGGTGGCAAACTGCGGAACCATCTGCGCATAACTGCAGAGCGTTTGTGCAATAGGAGCCGGTTCACAGATACCCGAGGCCTCGATGACAATATAATCGAAGGCATGTTGCGCGCACAAGTCATGCAACTGGGCAATCAGGTCCATCTTGAGCGAACAGCAGATACAGCCGTTCTGGAGCGCCACAAGCGAGTCATCGTTTTGGGATACCACCCCGCCCTTTTGGATAAGCGAGGCGTCGATATTCACTTCACCGATATCATTGACGATAACGGCAAAGCGAATACCTTTTTCGTTGGTAAGAATGCGGTTCAACAAAGTGGTCTTACCGCTTCCTAAATATCCGGTAATCAACAGTACCGGGATTTTATTAATTTCTATCATTTGGCATAAGCGGCATAATCGCCGTAATATTTTTCTACGAAATCATTCTGTCCGTAGCGCTCACAAGTCTGGAGCACATAGCCGAGAATCGCATTCTCGCGACCTGTGGTGGACTCCATACTTGCACGCTGACTGCGATCGAGCGATGCGGCAAAACGCAAATATTCTACGCAGGTCTGCGCTACCTTATCCATGATTGCAAGTGCCTTCTCGTCCTCTTTGAGCATGAAATACATCGAAGCCATCGACGCACTCGTATAGTCGTACGGTACGTTGTAGCCAGGCAACTGCTCTTCGGCGTAATCCAGCACCTCGAGTGCTTTTTCACGCTGGTTCTCACGGATGAGTTGTTCCGCCAGTTGGGCAAACATCATACGGTGGGTGCGGCACATACGCATCAGGTTTTCATCGATATAGATGCCCGGGATGTTCATGTTGCCGAACTTAAACTGATGCATCATGTTCTCGTACATCTTCTCCGTATTGACGCGCGGCTGACCATCCCGACTGCGAGTCGGCGTGATCTGATAAGCCAAACCGGTAAGCTCCATGTACGGCTCGAGACCTAAGTAATAGTCATTTCCTACGGTCGCACAGAAATACATAGGGCGCTCCCACTTGTTAGTGGACAGCATCTCCATGATCATCATTTCCGAACGTGTGTACATGCGTTTTTTCTTGAAGAAGATCTGCTCGCCTTCCGGAGTCTCTACGTAGAGCTGATCGGACGGGATGTAGTTATCACCCTCGCGAGTCTTGGTACGCGGATCGTCGGAACGCAGGAAATTGAAGGCTTTCTCCACGCTAATCGGTTGTCCGAGACGGTTGTCCACACGTGCAATCTCATTGGATCCGGGCATAAAGTCCTTGTATTCCCACGAGATCGGCAGTGCCTTGGACTCGTAGTACGGACGTTTCATTTGCGAAATATACCAATCGGTCTGAAGATACGAGAGGTTACATACGCGCAGGTCGGTGCCTACTTCTTCCACCTCTTGGTTATACCAAAGCGGGAAGGTATCGTTATCACCGTTGGAGAACAAGATCGCTTGCGTCTCACAGGACTTGAGGTAGTTTGCACCGAAATCACGGCAGGAGTAACGCTGGCTACGATCGTGATCATCCCAGTTCTGCTGTGCCATCAAAGCAGGTACGCCCAGGCACAAAAGGAACATTACGGCAGCCACGCAGGTCTTTCCTGCTTCGGACTTCAACGCACTGTTGATCCAATCGATCAGAGCCAGTACTCCAAGACCGATCCAGATACAGAACGCATAGAACGAACCGGCGTACGCATAGTCTCGTTCACGCGGCTGGTAAGGCGTCTGGTTGAGGTACAAGACGATAGCCAGACCGGTAAGGAAGAAGAGCAAGAAGGTGAGCGTAAAGTTCTCCCAACCGGTTGCTTTTCCATCCTTGTCACGCTTGTTACATTGCCAAACGATACCGATGATTCCGAGGATGAGCGGCAGGAAATAATAAACATTATGACCTTTGTTCTCCTTGAGCTCGGTAGGCAGCAGACTCTGGTCGCCTAACATCGCGTTGTCGATAAAGTCGATACCGGAGATCCAGTTACCTTTTGTGATGTCGCCGTAGGACTGCAGGTCGTTTTGACGACCGACAAAGTTCCACATGAAATAGCGCCAGTACATGAAGTTGACCTGATAGCGGAAGAAGAACCGCATGTTCTCCGCGAAGGTCGGACAGTACTCGGTTTTCTGCTGTCCGCAGTACTCATACCGAACGCGTTTACCCTTCACATCCGCCCATTCTTTATACGCCTGCACATGGCTTCCCTGCGAGGAATACATACGCGGGAAAAGCATGCAGAACTGCGGCATGTACTTGTAACTGGTCTTATAACCGGTAATTACATATTTGTCCTTCTCGCCTTCTTTTTTCGGTGCTGGAGCGTACTGGGCGTGTCCTTTTTTCTCTACAGGAATACACATATTACCCTCTACCCGCAGCTCTACCGGAGCGTTATAGGTCTGGCCGTAGAATAACGGACGATCGCCGTACTGCTCGCGGTTGAGGTAGTATTTGAGACTAAACACATTATCCGGCGAGTTCTGATCCATCGGTGTGTCTGCATTGGAACGGATCACGAGTGCTGCATAACTGCTATAGCCGACGAGGATGACAGTCACCATGATAGCCGCTGTATTCAGCCAGCGCCATTCTTTCTTGCGAGTGTACCAGATAGCCCAGGTCAAGAAGGCCGCAATCAGTACCAGACATACGGCGAGTCCCGTATTGAACGGACATCCGAGACCGTTGACGAATGCCAACTCGAACCAACCGATCAAGGTCGGTACGCCAGGAATGATACCGTACAGAATCACCAGCAACACAGCGCAGGAAGCGAGGAAAGCGTAGATGAGACCTTTCCAACTGAACTCGTACTTACGGAAGTAATAAACAAGTCCGATAGCCGGGATGGTCAGCAAGTTCAGCAAGTGCACGCCGATGGAGAGACCCATCAGATAAGCGATCGCGATAAGCCATTTGTCACTACCCTCTTCGTCTGCCTGTTCATCCCATTTGAGGATCAACCAGAACACCACGGCCGTGAACAGCGACGAGGAGGCATACACTTCACCTTCAACCGCACTAAACCAGAATGTGTCGCTGAAGGTATAGGCTAACGCACCTACCGCACCGGCACCTAAGATACCAATACCTTTCCAGAGGCTGTCTGGCTGAACGAGTTTCTTTGCCAACGCCGTAACGGTCCAGAAGAGGAACAGAATGGTAAACGCACTCGCCAGAGCCGACAGCGCATTCACGCACATCGCCACATGACTCGTGTCCGAGGCAAACAGACTAAAAAAATGCCCCATGAGCATAAAGAACGGAGCTCCAGGCGGATGTCCCACGTCCAACTTCCAGGCGCTGGAGATGAACTCTCCGCAGTCCCAGAAGGAAGCCGTAGGCTCCATGGTAAGGAGATACGTTGCCGCTGCGATAGCAAAAACTACCCATCCGCACAGCGTATTCCACAATTTAAATTTTTTCATTTTATCGTTGATTTTTATATTTTAGGCCACATTTAGGCAAAATCGCTGCAAAGGTACAACAAAAAAATGACATGCACAAATAAATATTGAAAAAAATAAAAAAAATGCGCGCGCACTTGCGTATGTGAAAATCTTTTTGTATCTTTGCACGCTTTTTTTGAAAAATATTTTACAAAAAACAAAAATTATATCTATGATTAAGGTCGGAATAATCGGGTGTGGCTTCGTAGGAGGAGCCCTGAAAAATTGGTTGGAGAACAACAACCCTGAGTGCAAGTTATTCATTAGCGATCCGTACAAAGGATACAATGATGATTTGAGCGACATCGACATCGCGTTCTTGCAGATTCACGTACCGACAGAGGAGGATGGCACGCAAGATCTACGTTTGATGACGGAATTAATTAAGAATCTGCCGGACGTGCCGGTATTTGTTCGTACCACTATTCTCCCGGGGACGAGTGAGCGTTTAACCAAGGAGACCGGACATAATGTGTACTACATGCCGGAATTTTTGACCGAGCGTACGTTCATCGAGGACTTCAACAAGCAGACGATGGTTTTCACAGGGGCACAAGAATTGTTGACGAAGATTTTTGTAGGAAAGAAATTCACCGTAATGAGTCCGCTGGAGGCCGAGTTAACCAAATACATGCACAATGTGTTCGGCGCCTACAAAGTGACGTATTTCAATGCCTGCCGCGAGTATTGCGAGAAGATGGGGGCGGATTGGCGTAAGGTACACACCGGTGTACTGCTGTCCGGTTATATCAACGACACCCACACTTACGTTCCTGGTCCGGACGGTAAATTCGGTTACGGAGGCAAGTGTTTCCCTAAAGATGTGAATGCGTTTGCCGAGATGACCAAAGGTACATCGCTGGGCACGCTGCTCGAGCATTTACATGAGTTAAATGTACACTTCCGTGGTGTAGAAGAACATATCTGATTATGAAAATTGCAGTTGCAGGAACGGGTTATGTAGGATTGAGTATTGCTACCCTACTCGCCCAACACAATGAAGTAATGGCGGTGGATATCGTACCGGAGAAGGTCGATATGATCAACAACCGCAAGTCTCCCATCCAGGACGAGTACATCGAGAAGTACTTAGCGGAGAAAAAGTTACACCTCACCGCAACGCTGGATGCCGAATCGGCATACAAGGACGCTGAGTATGTGGTGATAGCTGCTCCGACGAACTACGATAGCCGGCTCAACTATTTTGACACCTCGGCGGTGGAGAATGTGATTGAGACCGTACTGCGTGTCAATCCGAACGCCATCATGGTCATCAAATCGACCATTCCGGTTGGATACACCAAGTCGGTACGCGAGAAATATCACTGCGACAACATCCTTTTCTCGCCGGAGTTCCTGCGTGAGAGCAAGGCTCTCTATGATAACCTGTACCCAAGCCGTATCATTGTAGGTTCAATCCTAGACAATCCCCGATCCGTTTCCGCAGCAACCACGTTCGCTATGCTTTTGAAAGAAGGTGCCATCAAAGAAGATATCGAGGTGCGTATCATGGGTCTGACGGAAGCCGAGGCCGTGAAGTTGTTTGCCAACACCTATCTGGCACTGCGCGTAAGTTATTTCAATGAGTTGGACACCTACGCGGAGATGAAGGGACTCGACACGCAGTCTATTATCGATGGCGTGTGTCTGGATCCGCGTATCGGTACGCACTATAACAACCCCTCTTTCGGTTACGGCGGTTATTGTCTGCCGAAGGACACCAAGCAACTGCTGGCGAACTACGAGGATGTGCCGGAGAACCTGATTGAGGCGATTGTAGAGTCGAATCGTACTCGTAAGGATTTCATTGCCGATCGTGTATTGGCGAAAGCAGGATATTACGACTACTACCACCGTGGTGATTTTGATGCCAACCAGGAGAAAAGCTGTACCATCGGCGTCTATCGTCTGACGATGAAATCGAATAGCGATAATTTCCGTCAGTCATCCATCCAAGGCATCATGAAACGCGTGAAAGCGAAAGGTGCACAAGTAATTATCTACGAGCCGACCCTGGAGAATGGTTCGACGTTCTTCGGTAGCGAAGTAGTGAATGATTTAAACCAATTTAAACTTCGCAGTCAGGCTATCATAGCCAACCGGTATGATGCAGTGTTGGATGATGTTAAGGAGAAAGTTTATACACGCGATATTTTTAGAAGAGACTAATGAATTCATCCCAACGCATAGTAGTCAACACGATAGCGCAGTACACACGTACAATCATCAACGTGGGTCTGTCGCTGTATTCGACGCGTCTGATACTTGCAGCGTTGGGTCAAACTGATTTCGGTATTTACAGCGTGGTTGCAGGGGTAGTGACAATGTTGTCATTTATGACGAACGCTTTAGTTACAACCACACAGAGGTATCTTTCTTTCTACCATGGTAAAGGGGACATGTCTTTTGTTTCACGCATTTTTGGTAATAGTCTGTTATTACATGTGTTGATAGGTACGGGCGTCTTCGTTATATTGGGAGCGATAGCCTATCCGATTATATATGGATTGCTTCAGATAGATGATGGTAGAGAGTGCGCTGCGATGTTCGTATATATGTCTGCTACAATCATGCTCATGCTGACCTTTATCACGGCACCTTTCCGGGCATTATTCATTGCGAGAGAGAATATTGTATATATTTCAATCATTGATGTATTGGATGGCGTGTTAAAACTATTGATTGCTGTCTTTTTGGCATATGTCATTTCTTATGACAAATTAATCACCTACTCTATCCTGCTAATCGGTATCTCATTGTTTAACTTATTGGCATTTGCTGTTTACGCAATGCGCCATTTTGAGGAGTGTCATCTTCCTTCGTGGCGTGAGTACGATCTCTCCTTTATCAAAGAACTAAGCGGTTTTGCAGGCTGGACTGTGTATTCTTCCGGCTGTGTGATTGCCCGCAACCAAGGAATAGCAGTGCTTATCAATCTGTTCTGCGGAGCTATTGGCAATGCCGCGTACGGTATCGCCCAACAGGTATCCGGAGCAGTGGCGTTTATCTCTGCTTCTATCATCAATGCCATCAATCCGCAAATCATGCGGGCTGAAGGTCAGGGGGACAGAGAGCGGATGATACGATTGGCTGAATATGAAAGCAAGTACGCTTTTTTACTGCTGTCCATGATCTCCATTCCGCTAATCTTTGAGATGGAAACAATCCTACGTTTATGGCTTACAGAGGTACCTGTTTATACCGTAGAGTTTTGTCAACTGATGTTATTGGCAGCAATATTTGATCAATTAACCATCGGATTAACCTCAGCCAATCAAGCTATTGGTAAAATCAAGGTATATACATTATGGTTTTATAGCTCTAAATTATTGACTTTAATTGGCATATGGATTTGTCTTGAAGCAGGAATACCTGTTACCACGTCGTTATGGTGTTATGTAGGTATGGAATTGTTTGGCTCTTTCATTCGATTGGTTTTGATGAAGTATCAAGCAAATATTAATATCCTGCTATTTGTTAAAAATGTTTGCTATAAGGTCATTGTCCCATTTATAACTATGTGCTGTATCAGTTATTGGTGTACCCAATATTTTGAAACACCATACAGGTTGATAATCACACTCCTTTTGTCCATGATAGGCGGAAGTGTAGCAATATGGTTCACCTCACTGCAGATGAATGAAAAACAAAGTATGTATGAAATCGTCAGAAGAATTAAACACAACTAACTCGTCGTTCTCAATAGGGCTATTGGGACTATACGCACTTCTTGTGTGTCCCCTTATTATTGCTTATCCCAAAACAGATTTAGCATATTACGTCACTCGCTTTTTACAAATGATATGCGTGTTAATTTGGGGCGCATTACAGGTTAAAAACGGACTTCGCATTACCCTTGAGAATAAGTTTTTTATATATTCCATTCATGCATGGTGGATTTTTTTGATTATCAATACATTTATACAAGTACCTATTCGGCAATTCACACAGATTTATTATTGGATAACAATATGGAATATATTATTGATTGCCAAATTATATTGGAATCATGATTTCACAAGACATTTATACCATATCGGTGTGTTATTCTCATTCCTTGTTTATCTAAACACGATATTATTCATATTGTTTCCACATGGATTATGGATGGATGAAGAATGGCTTGGAACCGGAGACAACGCCCGTTACCTGTTCGGCAACTACAATCAAACCGGAATAGTGGGACTTATTTCATTACTGGTATGGGGAATCTATACACTAAAGACCGGTACAGGCAAAAGAAATCTAAATTGGCTGATGATTTGTAATATATGTGTAGTCACCGCTATGGGCTCCATGACTTCTACCGTTGGTATATTGATTATTTGCGCCTATTTGCTAATGTACAAACGCATAAAAAATCCATTTAGATGGATAGGGATATTTTTCGCGCTATATATCCTATTCTTTATCATCATTATTTGGCAAGGAAAGACTTTGGCTAATTGGCCTATATTTGCTGATTTCGTAGTGAATGTACTTCATAAGAATATCACATTTTCCTCCCGTATCTATTTATGGAGTAATGCTGTTAAATTAATCATGGCCAGCCCAATTATAGGATACGGAGCACAAAATGTAGAATGGATGGTTAAAGAAATCGGAGGAAGTGGTCCCCATAATATCTGGTTGATGATCTTATTAGAAGGGGGACTTGTCTCTCTTAGCTTGTTGATCGGTTTGTTTATTAAACTCTTTAAAATATCCAAACAATGTAATAACACCATCGGTGCTCTTACTGCAGTATGCCTCGCTGTATTATTACTAATGTCCCTTTTTGAGACGTACTATATTATTTGTATCTTTTTCATTATGGTAATTGCCTATTACACATTAAATATAGAGGTAGATAAGAAAAAGCATTTAGAGCATATAGAATCCAAAGAACCTATAGAAGATAAAGCGTCATGAAAATTCTATATATACTAAGTTCCACTACTCCGTTCGGAGGTGCTTCTAAATCGTTCCTAACACTGATACGATTTATGAAGCAAACGGGAGTGACACCGATGGTTGTCGTTCCTGATGAGAACGGATTGTGTGCAGACTTAAAGGAATCAGATATAGCTTATCATGTCGCTTTTTTCCGATGGGGAGTTTACCCGCCCTTAGAGACATTAAAAGACAAAATACTATTTATTCCTCGTTTGTTTGGTCGAATCTATGCCAATTGGATTGGCACCCATCAGGTATGTGCTATTGCACGAACGTTTAAACCGGATCTCATCCATACCAACGTCAGTGTTATTGATGTTGGCTATCGTGCGTCAAGAAAATTGCACATCCCGCATGTATGGCATGTCCGTGAATACGGTGACTTGGATTTCCATTTGCATTATATGCCTACCCGTCGTCGGTTTATACAAGCTATACACCACCCCGGCTCATATTCCATCTGTATTACCAATGCGCTAGCCGCTTATAACGGATTATCGGATTTTCTTCAATCCCGCGTCATTTACAATGGAATCGTGCCCACAGCTAAGAATGCGCCTGAGAACACTTCTTTAGAAAGAGAACCGTACTTTTTGTTTGCCGGACACATTGAGCCGGCCAAAGGTGTTTTTGAAATGATTCGTGCATACTATTCCTGTGTAAACAAGATGAATATCCGTCATTCGCTTTGGATAGCCGGCAAAGTAACAGATTCCGAATATTCGAACAAAATTCAAGCATTCATTAAACAGTCGCACCTTGAAAAAGATGTCGTATTTCTGGGAGAGTTATCTAATTTGCCGGAATACATGCAAAAAGCCAAAGCCGTTATTATTCCGTCTCTTTCGGAGGCATTTGGACGGGTAATGCCGGAAGCCATGTATAACAATGCTCTTGTAATCGCCTACGACAATGCCGGCTCCAAAGAGCAATTGGATAATGGTCTGCTACTTACAGGAGAAGAAATAGGACTGCGTTATACAACAGAAAATGAGTTAAGCCGTATAATGCTTCACGTTGCAAACGAAGGCCTGCAGCCCTTTAAAGAGATGATAACACGCGCACAACATACTGTGTGTAAGTTATATAGCAATGATCAATACACAGAAAAAGTACTATCTTTTTATAAATTTATCCTACAGCAATGAGTAAAATTCTATATTATTGGGAGCGTCTAAAAGTGCATGTGTACACTGCAATTAGAAAACGTATGTTCAAGTCCTTTGGTAAGCATTCTTTCCTCGGTAGAAATTCCGTATATATTGGAGAACAGTATATTAGTATAGGCGATGATTTTGTTCTAGGGAATGATAGTCGTTTAACGGCATGGGACTGTTATAGTGATCAGTGTTTTACTCCCGAGATTCAGATAGGAAATAACTGCAGTATCGGACAACAATCTCATATTACCGCCATTAACCGAATTGTTATCGGCAACAATGTGCTGACAGGTCCGAAAGTATTGATTACCGATAATGCACATGGTGAATTCAAAGCAGAGCAATTGGTTATAGCACCTCTCCAAAGACCTCTATATAGTAAGGGAGCTGTTATTATAGACGATAATGTTTGGATAGGAGAAAAGGCTTCTGTCATGCCAGGGGTTCACATTGGAAAAGGGGCTATTATTGCAGCTAATAGCGTTGTGACTCATGATATTCCAGCCTATAGTTTAGCAGCCGGAGTTCCAGCCAAAATTATTAAACAGATAACTATTGACAAATAATACACATAATTATGAATATCGATTCCAAACATCAAGAAAAAGCGACTGTTATTGCATTATATTTGCCTCAGTTTCATCCTTTTAAAGAAAATGATGAATGGTGGGGGAAAGGCTACACTGAATGGATTAGTGTAGCCCGTGCACGCAAATTATTCCCAGGGCACGAACAACCAAAATTGCCGGGAGAATTAGGTTTTTACGATTTGCGATTAGCAGAAACCCGTCAAGCTCAGGCTGATTTGGCCAAGGAGTACGGAGTAGATGGTTTTTGCTATTACTATTACCGCCTGAATAAGAATTTAACATTGATGGACAGGCCCCTAAAAGAGGTATTGGAGAGTGGTAAACCTGATTTCCCGTATATGCTATGTTGGGCTAATCATAACTGGGAAGCAAAAAGTTGGAATTCTCATGACAAATATACCTCTAAAATGCTCGCCAAACAAGAATATGGTGACGAAGAAGATATAAAAGCCTATTTCTATGAAGTACTCCCTTACTTCAAAGACGAGCGTTATATAAAACGGGACGGATGCCCTATGTTCGCTATTTACAAGCCCTTACATGTAACAACGATGAAACTGTTCTATAGCATCTGGAACGAGTTAGCTAAAAAAGAAGGGTTAAACGGCATAGATTTCTTAGGATACACCGAAGATTCAAAATTCGAATACAATGATATTAAAGCAATGGGATTCGAATCGATAATTTCTTGTCGCATGTACGCTAAGGCGCATAATCATTCACAAGTAAAACGCTACATAAACGCAGGACTCCGTTATGTTTTCAAGTGGCCGTATATAGCTAAATACAAAGATATAATCAAGGAACTTGTTGACGATCAAGAAACACCTCAGGAGGACATTATTCCTGTTGCTTTACCGAATTGGGATCCTTCTCCAAGACGAGGAAGTTATGGTTACATATGGCTACACTGCACACCAAAGTTATTCAAGGAACACATGCGAATGGTTTTCTCTCTTATCAAGAACAAGCAGAATAAGTTGGTTTTTATTAAGTCTTGGAACGAATGGGGAGAAGGCAATTATTTGGAGCCGGATAGAAAAGAAGGAAGAGGATATTTGGAAGCTCTGCAAGAAGCTCGCAAAGAGTACGGCATTTAAAAAAATAATGGCAAAGAATATTGCTGTCATATTAGCAGGTGGAAGTGGTTCTCGTTTGGGGAATCAAATCCCAAAACAGTTTCTGGAAGTAGCCGGTAAGCAGGTAATCGAGCACACAATTGATGTATTCGAGAAATGCATGGAGATAGACGAGATATGTATCGTCGTCAAGCCGGATTATATCGCTCAAGTAAAAGAGTTGATCGTTAAAAACCAGTACAATAAAGTGAAAAAGATTCTGCGTGGAGGTATGGAGCGTTACGAAAGTAGTCTGGCGGCAATCCAGGCCTACACGGACGATGATACCAACCTACTCTTCCATGATGCAGCTCGTCCGATGGTAGATGAGCTGATGATTCATGCTTGTATTGAGGTTCTGGACCAACACAAAGCAGTAACCGTTGCAGCCAAGACAACAGACACGATCCTCTTGGTAGATAAAGATGAGCGTATCAAAAGTGTTCCCAATAGAGCCTTTCTGAGAAACGCCCAAACGCCTCAGGGTTTTAAGCGAGGACTCATCCATTTGGCCTACGTACGCGCACTCAAAGATCCTACTTTCTCTACCACGGACGAATGCGGCACCGTACTGCATTATGTACCGGAAGAGCCTATATATGTGGTAGAAGGAAGTAACACGAACATCAAACTGACCTATCCGGAAGACTTGCTTTTGCTGGAATTATTGTTAACAAACAAAAACACACTATAATGAATAATGTAGCAGTTATATTTGCCGGAGGTACCGGTTCCCGAATGAACACTGTTTCGCGTCCGAAACAATTCATCGAATTAAACGGCAAACCCGTTATCATTTACACGCTTGAGTTATTTGAGAATCATCCTCAAATAGATGGTATTGTAGTCGTTTGTTTGGAATCGTGGATTGATTTTCTCAAGCAGCAATTGGAGAAATTCCATATTACTAAAGTGAGTGCTGTCGTACCGGGAGGCACTACCGGCCAAGAAAGTATTTATAACGGTTTAGCGCGCGCGTGCGAAATATATGGAGAGGATACAGCCGTGCTTATTCACGATGGTGTACGACCTCTTATTACAGAGCGAACTATTACGGATAATATTGAAGCTGTGAATCAGTATGGCAATTGTATCACTTGTATTCCTGCGTCGGAAACATTCATTGTTCAGCAAGCTGATGGAAGTTTGGAGATTCCCGCGCGTAAGAACTCATTAATAGCTCGCGCTCCTCAAAGTTTTATACTTCGCGATATTCTCGGAGCTCATAAGCAAGCTATTGCAGCAGGAAAAAATGATTTTATAGATTCCTGCACGATGATGAGTTATTACGGCTTTAAGATGCACACTATCATTGGACCCATGGAAAATATCAAGATTACCACCCCCACTGATTTCTTTATCTTCCGAGCAATGGTAGAAGTTCATGAAAATCAACAAATATTCGGTTTTTAAGATGAGTAGTACTTTATTGAACGACATACAGACTTTCGTACATTCTACTCCTTTTCGGGAGGCGTTGCGCAATAAATATATATTAATTACCGGAGCTACCGGTTTGATCGGTTCTACCATCATTCGTTGTTTATGCGCGCTAAACGAGCGGATACATATAATTGCTCCTGTTCGTAACAAACAAAAATTTGACACATTGTTCGGTATAGTCGACAACCGAGTACAGGTGATTGAGTGTGAATTAGAGTTTTTTGATTTCAGCCAAGTAGGGAAAGTGGACTATATCTTTCATTGCGCGGCTCCAACAGCAAGTAGTTTCTTTGTCAATCATCCTGTTGAAACGGTTAATTCCATATTTGGCATAACCGAGCGAATATTGCAATTTGCGCGACAACAGAATATCGAAAGTATGGTGTATTTGTCTTCATTAGAAGTGTATGGAAGTGGTCTGGACGATGTAATCGTTACCGAAAAAATGCAAGGATATTGGGATCCCCAAGATGTACGTAGTTCCTATCCTATCGCGAAGCGCGCAGCAGAGAACCTATGCCATCTCTATTCGAAGGAATATAATGTTCCTGTTAAAATCGCACGTTTAACTCAAACTACCGGCGCCGGTATAGATCCGAAAGATAATCGTGTTATTAACCAATTTTCATGTCTGGCAGCGAATCAACAAGACATTATCTTACATTCTACAGGAGAATCTGCCCGTCCATACTGCTATACCATTGATTGTATCAATGCTTTGCTATCTATTCTTATAAAAGGTAAGAATGGAGAAGCCTATAATGTAGCTAATAAAGAGACATACATCTCTGCGCGCCATCTGGCAGAGTTTATACGCGACCATTTTGCGCCGGAAATTGAAGTAAAACTGGATATTGATCCCTACAAGGGTTATGCTCCCGCTTCCAAGCTTAATCTGTCCACACAAAAAGTGGAAGATTTGGGGTGGAAACCGCAATATGATTTACATACAATAATCAAACAATTAATTGCATATTACCATGAAATCGGATAGTGAATTAATGAATGAATTGGCACATCGAACCAATTACTTACATGAGCTATCTCCTCAGGAGTCTAAACTTATCAAATCAACTCTTTGTACTATGTACAAGGACTTACAGGACTTATGCGATGAGCATGGGCTTCAGTTGATGCTAGGTGGAGGTTCTTGCTTGGGGGCTGTAAGGCATAAAGGTTTTATTCCTTGGGATGATGATTTGGATGCAATGATTCCTCGTAGAGATTATGAGGTACTGATTGAATTGCTGAGACAAGGAGCATTAGGTGATAAGTATGAATTTTCTACTCCTGATCCGAAAATAGAAAGTGCCAATACTTTTTTAAAAATATATCTTAGGGATTCTGAATATGTTGATATATTCAATATTAATACGCCTTTTCCTAAAGGATTATTTATTGATGTGTTTCCTATAGATGCTACTCCGAACAATGCCTTTCTACGAATTCTAAAGGGAGTTATATCAGACGGATTGGAATTTTGCACCATATTAACATTATATGCAAAATACCAAAATAAAGAAGTCAAAGAATACATGGCTCAAGATCCTAAGCTATGGAAACGATATAAAATAAAATGCTTTTTAGGAAAGATTTTTGGTCTTATTCCTCGCCGGAAGTGGTTGTGGTGGTTTGATAGATTTGCTTGTTCAGACAAAGAAAATACTTATTGGACCATACCCACCGGTAGAAAGTATTATTTAGGAGAAATAATGCCGAAAGAGACTTTTGTTCCTGTCGTTAACGGAGTATTCGAAGGACTGACCATTCATTTGGCTGCTGATTATGATGCATACCTCAAAAATTTATATGGCGATTATATGAAGTTACCACCGGTAGAGAAACGGGAACGGCATTTTATTGTAAAACTTCAATTACTAAATCAATGAAAAGAATTATTGTCATTTGTTTGATAGGAATATGGACTGCCTTTACTTATGCGCAGGATACATTACGTATCATGACCATAAATATTCATCAGGGTTCTGACACTACGCTTCAGGCGTTGGGGGAATTTATCAAACAATCCCAACCGGACTTAGTGGCAGTACAGGAGATAGATATGTGGCCCAAACGTCCGGAAGCGCCCCGGCAAACAGGAAAGAATTTCATTGCCGAACTCAGTCTCTACGCAGACATGATGGGATATTTCGGAAAAGCTTGGGATCACCCAGGTGGATGGTTGTACGGTGACGGCATTTTGTCTAAATATCCGGTTCAATCCGTTGAGACATTTTTATTGCCTTACGACACATCATTACGCGGTTCCGAACCTCGCCAGATAACGCTGGCCCATGTCTCGATCGCTGGTCATCGTATTTGTTTCGCTTCTACTCATCTTTGCCACATGAGTAAAGAGAATCGCAAAGCACAGATGAAAGAAATTCGTCGCATTATGCAGAAACAGAAAGAAAAGCTTAAAATCGTTTGCGGCGACTTGAATTCCGATCCTTCCGAGGAACTTATGAGCACAACCATGAAGAATTGGAGAGATCTGTTGCCGGAAGATAACACATTCCCCTCCAACAACAATGCACTTAAACTTGATTATATATTAACAAAAAAGAATGCCGATGTAGAAGTAATCCATTCTTTCTTTCTCTGTGACTACGGTATTACAGACCATTGCGCCTGTGTAGTTGATATTGTTATACCTTAAATTTCAAATATATATGGAAGATACAAAACTGGCAGTTATAATGTCTGTGTATAAAGGGGATTCACTGAAATTCACACAACTTGCGATTGAGAGTTTACAGCAACAAACATATAGGAATTTTACGTGTTATCTTCTCTTCGACGGAGTTGTAGCTCAAGATCTGGACGAATACTTGTCTTCCCTTAAAGATGAACGGTTCATCGTAATAAAAAACAAAGAGAATCATGGCTTGGCTAAGTCCATGAACCAGCTATTAAATACCATTCTGCCGCAGAAACAATACCAGTTTATCGCACGCATGGACGCAGACGATATAGCAGGTAAAGAACGTTTTGAAAAACAGATAGATTATTTATCCTCACATCAAGAGGTTGATTGCGTAGGAACATGGGCTATTGAAATTGACGAAGAAGGCAATGAGTATTATCGCAAACAAATGCCGGTTTCTCATCAGGAATGTTTTGATTTCTTCAGCAAACGTGACTGCATGATTCATCCGACAGTCCTTTTCAGGCGTTCCTACTTTGAGAAAGCCGGACTCTACCCCGAAGATACCTATTTTGGCGAAGATACTATGATGTGGGCACAGGGTTTTGCTGCCGGATGTATTTTTGCAAATATCCCTGAGTATTTATATTTCTTCCGGCTCAACCGACAATTCTTCGAAAGGAGAAGGGGAATTAAACATGCACAATCTATCTGGAATTTACGTTGCAGAGTAAACAAATTGCTGCATTATGGTCCAAAGGCATATTGCTTTGCTGCCGCTTACGCTTTTGCAAAACTAATGCCGGAAAAATTATTGAATGTTATTTATAAAACCGCTAGATAAAATACATACCATATGAAACGTTTTAACATTCCTTTCTCGCCTCCCGACATGACAGAGGCAGAAGTTAACGAAGTTCGCGAAGCGATCCTGTCCGGGTGGATCACTACCGGTCCCCGAACCAAAGAACTCGAACGACAAATTGCTGCCTATGTGGGTAGTGAACGTGCCGTGTGCCTGAATTCCCAAACGGCTTGTGCCGAGATGGCACTACGTCTGTTAGGTATTGGTGCCGGTGACGAGGTGATTGTGCCTGCGTACACATATACCGCATCGGCTTCCATCATCGATCATGTTGGTGCAAAGATTGTCTTTATCGATTGTCAGAAAGACAGTCTGGAGATGGATTATGAGGCAGTAGAGGCGGCTATCAATGAGCGCACAAAGGCCATTATTCCGGTTGATCTGGCCGGTATCCCTTGTGACTACGATCGGCTGTTTGCAATCGTGGAGCGCAAGAAGGAGCTCTTCCGTCCCGCAACGGATCTTCAGCGTGCGATCGGTCGTATCGCTATTTGTGCAGACGCCGCGCATGCGTTCGGCGCTTCGTGGCACGGCAAGATGGTGGGATCGATAGCAGATTTCACGTCCTTTAGTTTCCATGCGGTAAAGAACTTCACGACTGCCGAAGGCGGTGCGCTGACGTGGCGTACCATTCCGGGTATCGATAACGAAGCAATCTACCATCAAGTGCAACTCTTCTCGCTGCACGGACAGTCCAAAGATGCACTGGCCAAGACCCAACTGGGCGCATGGGAATACGATATCGTGGGACCGTGGTACAAATGCAACATGACGGACATCATGGCTGCTTTAGGATTGGTACAGATGAAGCGCTACCCTGCTCTGCTGGCTCGTCGCCGCGAGATCATCGAGCGTTTGGATGCAGCTTTCCAACCGCTTGGTGTGGAAGTGCTCCACCACTATACAGCGGATCATATCTCATCCGGCCACTTGTATATCACGCGTGTTCCGGGTATCACCGCCGAGCAACGTCAGGAAATTATCGTCAAGATGGCAGAACGCGGTATTGCTACCAACGTGCATTATAAACCGCTGCCGATGATGACTGCATACAAGGCTTTGGGCTTTGACATCAAGGACTTCCCGAATGCGTACGCGCATTTCGCTAACGAGATCACCCTCCCGCTGCATACGCGTCTGACCGATGAGGAGATAGACTATATCATCGAACAATTCACCGATATCGTACTCCATTTATGATACGTGTTTGTGACATTCTGATCAGTTTCTTTGGCCTTTTGTTCCTTAGTCCGCTGTTCCTTATTGTGGCCTTATGGATCGTGATTGACAACCCGGGACCGGTTTTCTATCGCCAGCAGCGCGTAGGCAAGGATAACAAAGACTTCGGTTTACTTAAGTTCCGCTCCATGCGCGTCGGAGCCGATAAGATGAGTCTGATCACTATCGGAGATCGTGACCCGCGTGTCACGCGCGCAGGGTATTACATAAGGAAATACAAACTCGATGAACTGCCGCAGTTATGGAACGTGCTGGTGGGCGATATGTCGTTGGTAGGCCCTCGACCGGAAGTACGCCGATATGTCGATATCTATACGCCGGAACAACAAAAAGTACTGTCCGTCAGACCTGGTATCACCGATTATGCGTCCATCGAGTATATCGATGAGAACCGATTGCTGGCGCAGTCTGCCGATCCGGACAAGACCTATATCGAAGAAGTCATACCGGCCAAGATTGCCCTCAACATGCGCTATATCAATCATCAGACGATTGGTGAGTATTTTAAAATTATATTCCTTACTTTTGTAAAAATTATACGATAATATATGGAAAGAAGAGTTAGAGTTCGTTTTGCACCATCTCCTACAGGTGCACTCCACATCGGCGGTGTTCGTACCGCATTGTATAACTATCTTTTTGCCCGTCAGCACGGTGGTGACATGTTGCTCCGTATCGAAGATACGGACTCCACCCGTTTCGTGCCAGGTGCAGAAGAATACATCCTTGAGGCATTAGAATGGTTAGGTATCGGCATTGATGAGGGTCTTCGCATGCGTAACGGTCAAATTGAGGCAGTCGGCGAGCATGGTCCGTATCGTCAGTCAGAACGTCGGGAGATCTATCATCAGTATGTGAAGCAACTGCTCGATTCAGGTCATGCCTACATTGCGTTTGATACACCGGAAGAGCTAGAGGCTAAGCGTGCAGAGATCCCTAATTTCCAATACGACGCCCGTACGCGCATGCAGATGCGTAACTCGCTCACTATGCCGGCAGAGGAGGTAAAGTCACTCATCGACAAGGGTGAGAAATACGTCGTTCGCTTCAAAGTAGAACCCGATGAGGATGTCCATGTACATGATCTGATTCGTGGGGAGGTTGTCATCAATAGTAATATTTTGGATGATAAAGTGCTCTACAAATCCGCAGATGATCTGCCTACCTACCACCTCGCTAATATTGTCGATGACCATCTGATGGAGATCAGTCATGTGATTCGTGGTGAGGAATGGTTGCCTTCTGCCCCACTCCACGTGCTGCTTTACCGTGCGTTCGGTTGGCAGGACACGATGCCGCAGTTTGCGCACCTTCCGTTACTGCTCAAACCCGATGGAAATGGTAAACTCTCCAAACGTGACGGAGATCGTCTTGGATTCCCTGTCTTCCCACTCGAGTTCCATAATCAGAAAGATGGTACCGTTTCGTCCGGTTACCGTGAGAGCGGTTACCTGCCGGAGGCTGTGATCAACTTCCTGGCGCTCCTCGGTTGGCACGGAACAGGTGATCAGGAATTATACACGATGGACGAGCTCATCAAAGAGTTCAGTCTGGATCGTGTTTCCAAATCAGGTGCCAAGTTCGACTACGAGAAAGGCAAATGGTTTAACCATCAATACCTGCAACTGCGTTCCAACGAGGAACTCGCTCAGATGTTCCTTCCGACGCTTAAGGCTAACGGAATCGAGCATCCGGATATGCCGATGGTAGCTACCGTCATCGGTCTTACCAAGGATCGTGTCAACTTTGTTCCGGAACTCTGGGAACAAACCAATTTCTTCTTTGTCGCACCCACCGAGTACGATGAGAAATCGCTCAAGAAGCGTTGGAAAGAAGATTCGCCGCGTCATATGAAGGAGTTGCTGGCGTTGTTAGAGGCGCAAGAGGACTGGAGTGCCGAAGCACTCGACGCACTGGTTATGCCGTGGATTGAGAAGATGGAGTACGGTGTAGGAATCGTAATGAACGCCTTCCGTATCTGTCTCGTCGGTGCCGCACGTGGTCCGCATATTTGGGCGATCACCGACGTACTCGGAAAAGAAGAAACAATCCAACGTGTTAAAAAAGCCCTAGAAATCCTAGGATAACTAGGCTTCCTAGTCATGACTCCACGCGAAGCGCTACATACGTTTTTCGGATACGATGATTTCCGGCCGTTACAGTCGGAGATCATCGATTCCGTTTTGAGCGGTAAGGATACGCTGGCGTTGATGCCTACCGGTGGAGGTAAGAGTATCTGCTTTCAGGTACCTACCCTCGTCATGGCACAAGCAGACGAGCACAAACGTCTCTGTCTCGTCATCACGCCTCTTATTGCACTCATGCGCGATCAGGTAGCGAACCTCGAAGCACGAAACATCCATTCTGCAGCCGTTTATACAGGTATGAGTTGGGACAAACAACGCGTCGCACTCGATAACTGCCTATACGGACCGTACCATTTCCTTTATTGTAGTCCGGAACGGCTTGAATCCGAGGAGTTTCGCAAACGTTTGGCGGATCTGCCGATAGGTCTGATTGCCGTCGATGAGGCACATTGTATCTCGCAGTGGGGATACGATTTTCGTCCTTCATACCTGAACATTGCAGCGATTCGTGACCTACTCCCCGATGTACCGGTTTTGGCTCTGACAGCCACCGCTACACCGGAGACGATTGACGATATACAGGATAAGTTGGGTTTCCGCGAACGCAACGTGCTTCGCAAGTCTTTCCATCGGGAGAACCTCAATTATATCGTGCGGTACACGGATAATAAACCCGAACAACTCGCACATATCCTCTCGCGTGTACCGGGTAGCGCTATCGTCTATGTCCGCAATCGCAAACGTGCTCAAGAACTCGCAGAGTTCCTGCACACGGATTATTACCATGCCGGACTCACCACCAAGGAGCGTAATGAGCGTCAGGAGGCATGGACGCGAGGGGATACACGGGTGATTGTGGCCACCAATGCCTTCGGTATGGGTATCGACAAGCCCGACGTGCGGCTGGTGATCCACTATGATCTGCCGTCGCATCTGGAGTCGTATTACCAGGAAGCCGGTCGTGCCGGGCGTGACGGACAAACAGCTTATGCTGTGCTGCTATTCGATCCCCAACAAGATCCGGCTAAGATCCGCAAGCGTATCGTGGACACCTATCCGCCCAAAGCGTTTGTCGAGTCCGTCTATCACAAGACCATGGACTTTCTGCAGATAGGTGCCGGCAGTGGGTTAGGTCATCGTTTTGCCCTGCATATTGACCAGTTATGCCACGTCATGAAGTTGCCGGTACTGCAAACCTACTCGGCTTTGCATATCCTCACGCAAGCAGGATATATCGATTTTGAAGAGGAGCATGAGACGCAACCTCGCGTGCAGATTTTGGTACCGCGTTACCAGTTAGGTGACTATAACCTCTCTCACGAACAGGCAGAACTGCTCGATGTGCTCATGCGCTCCTATACCGGCATCTATACGGATCTGCAGTATGTCCGTGAAGCCGATGAGAAAGGCAATCACCAATCACCAATCACCAATCACCAATTATTGGTCTCCCTCGCTCAGAGAGGTATAATAACGTATATCCCTCGTTCAATCGGTTGTTCGCTTACTATGACAAACGAGCGACAGACAGAGATCTATCTATCGCCCGCTATCTTTGAGCAGCGTCAGGAACGTTTTATTTCCAAGATCAACGCCATGCTCGAATACGCCGAGCAGACGCAGTTCTGCCGCGAGCAGTTACTCCTCGCTTATTTCGGTGAGACCGACGCTGTCGCTTGCGGACACTGCGACGTCTGTCGTGCTTTGGCTGCTGACGCTGTCCACTAAGGCTTCTTCGCCTAATAGTTCACGCATCTCGCGCAACTCCTCTTCACTGACAGTTTTACGGTCGTTCACGCCCATCAGCGGACCAAAGAACACCTTCAGTAACGCACGTCCGATCACTTTGTTCAGTTTGAACTTCGGATTCTTGGCATCTCCCGTCACCGGCACGTCGAGGATAATCATATCCTGCGCGGAAGTGAGCATTTTAAAGCCGGTACGCACAGGAATATTCTTGTACGGCGCCTTACTGAACGCTTCTTTCTTCCCTACCCGCGGGTGATCGATCACAATCTTGTTCGTGCCTTTCATCTTACCGCTCACTACGTCCATATGGCTGTCGAGTTTCAGGTCTCCTCCTTCCAGACGATAACCGGTATAGTTGCGGCAGAGGGCATCAAAATCGCTCAATTGTACACCGGACAAAGTTACATTGGCTTTCGTGTCCTGGGTAGCGAGATCCAAACCACCGGTGAAATCGGCTTTCAGCTTCGCATCACTCGTCAAGGTCGCCTCGATGGTCACACTGTTACGGCCGTTCGTGGCGATATTCGTGCCTTCTAGCTTCATGTCCTTCACCGCGTACTCCCATTTATGCTTCATGGAGTAGTCGTGGTAATTCAGATCATGTCCGGTCACTTGCACTTTCTTGGCCATCCAGACGAGCGGCTTTGCATCATTAGGCGACGTAGTCGTATCATTGAGCGAATCTTTTGCGCTCATTTCATCATTCGTCTTAAGAAGACGACTCACTGTATTCCATCCTTCGTGCACCTCATAATCACCGGTTATTCCGGTAATAATCAGGCTATCCAAAATGAAGGTGTTTGTACTCAGGTCGCCTTTGTTTACTACCACCCGCAACTCATCCATCGCGGCTACTTGGTTACGGTGCGTATCTTGAATACTCATTCCGGCCAACGACAGGTTACCCTTCATTTGTACGTTCGTGAGATTTTCCAAACTGCCTTCCACCAATACCGATCCGTTCAGCACGGCACCTAAACCGCTTATATTCAGGTAATCCTGTACCAACGGCAACACCACGTCTGTATGCACGTCTTGCAGGTTCAACCGTACCGCATAGCGGTTGGACTGCATGCGGTAACCGGCAACGATACCCACGCGTCCTCCGGTCGGCAAACCAAACTCGAGACCGGCATTGGTCTGGGTGTTATCGAAGAACAGACCCGGAATGTTAAGCGATATATCCTCCACTTTCCACTGCTTGCCGCTCACTACATCGCGGTAACGGATTGCACTGTTGTTGATTCGGATATCGTCCAATGCCACCTTCCAGGTGCTCGGAGTCGTATCAGCAGGAACCGAATCAGGACGTGCATAACGAGCAATGATATCGGAGAAATTCAGTTGGTCGTTACTCTTGAGCACCTGTCCATTGAAGCCGTCCAAATGGATGGCACGGATCTTCACACGTTTGGCAATTAACTGCGGATAAGCGATTTGCACGTACAGCCGTTCAAAGGAGATGAAGTCCGTCTCGCCGTTCTGCTCCTTGCATTGGAAACCTTCGATGCTCACTCCACCCCAGAAGGGATTGATGATCACTTGGTCCGCATGCAGTTGACGACCGACGATATCCTCACCGCAATTATTGACCACGTATTTGGCTACGGGCGAAACAACGGCCAGTATCAAAGTGAAGAGGAGCACTATTGCTAGCGCTCCCCATCCACATATCTTCCAGAATGTTTTCATCTGAAAAATTTGTTTAATTACTCAGCTGCGAGCGTGATACGACGGAAATCTTTGATAACCACGCCTTTAGCTTTCAGCACATCCTTCACGAGCTCTTTGCTCTCGCTCATGATGTATGCCTGCTCAACCAGCGTGTTCTCTTTCAAGAACTTACCCAGACGACCTTGTGCGATCATCTCGATCTTCTTAGCTTGAGCAGCGAGGTTAGCCTCTGCCTCTGCCGGTACTTTCGCACGGATGTCACGAGCCACTTGAGCTTGCTCCTCGGTTAACCAACCCTTAGCGGTGTTGGAAGAGATGTGATCATCGCTGTCGCAGTGAGCCGGGTTCAGACCAGCCTTGCGCAGTGCGTTCTCAACAGCCTTATTGATCTCGTCCTGTTTGGTCTTCTCGATAGCAACCTCGAGCTCATGCTTCTTAACTTCCTCACTTACGTGATCAGCGTCCAAAGCGATCGGACTCATGGCAGCTACCTGCATCGAGATACCGTGAACGGTCTCGTGGTCAGCACCTGCCTCTGCAGCAACCAGCGAACTCAGTTTGTTACCCAGGTGGTTGTAAGCGTCCACTACCGGTGCCTCCAGGCACGCATAGTCAGCCAACTCCATCTTCTCACCCGTAACACCGGAGCGCTCAGTGATGATTTCTGCTACGGTGAACTGACCGATTTTGAGGTTCTTCAGTTCCTCAGCAGTACGTACTTTGTTATCCAAAGCAGCGTCCAGAATCAGCTTAACCATGCCTACGAAGTCCTCGTTCTTAGCTACGAAGTCCGTCTCGCACTTCACGCCAACAATAGCGCCGAAGTTGTCTTTCACCTTTGCCAGTACGCAACCTTCCGAAGCCTCACGATCAGAACGTTTTGCTGCGATAGCCTGTCCGCGCTTACGGAGCAAGTCCTTCGCAACTTCGAAATCACCGTTTGCTTCTTCCAAAGCCTTCTTTACGTCCATCATACCGGCACCGGTGATGTCACGTAATTTCTTGATATCTGCTAATGTTACAGCCATAATTCTAAAATTTGAAATTTGAAATCTAAAATCTAAAATTATTCTGCAGCTTCTGCAGAATCAGCTACTTTCTCAGCCTCTGCTTTCGGAGCAGCTTTGCGGATACGTTGACGACGCTCTTTAGGAGCCGGAGCCTCAGTAGCAGCCTGTGCCTCTGCAGCTTCCTCGTCAGCTTTCTCTACCTTGCGCTCTTCGAGACCCTCTTTGATTGCGTCGCAAACAGCGGTGAGGATCACGTCGATAGCCTTCGTTGCATCATCGTTAGCCGGGATCACAAAGTCGATGTTGTTCGGGTTCGAGTTCGTATCTACGATACCGAATACAGGAATACCCAGACGGTTAGCCTCTGCAACAGCAATCTTCTCTTTGATCACGTCCACTACGAATACAGCACTCGGCAGACGAGTCATATCAGCGATAGAACCGAGGTTCTTCTCCAGTTTCTCACGCTGACGTGCGATCTGCAGTTTCTCGCGCTTCGAAACGTTATCCAGCGTACCATCGGTAGTCATCTTGTCGATCTGGCTCATTTTCTTCACAGCCTTACGGATCGTCGGGAAGTTGGTCAACATACCACCTGCCCAACGCTCGGTGATGTACGGCATGCCTACCTCTTGTGCGTGAGCAGCGATAACCTCTTGAGCTTGTTTCTTTGTACCAACGAACAGCACCTTGCGGCCACTACGTGCCAGGTTCTTCAAAGCTTCAGCAGCCTCGTCAACCTTAACCACAGTCTTGTTCAAGTCGATGATGTGAATACCGTTACGCTCCATGTAGATGTACGGAGCCATTGCCGGGTTCCATTTGCGTTTGAGGTGGCCGAAATGTGCACCAGCCTCGAGCAATTGATCAAAATTTGTTCTCATTTTGTTTTGTTTAATTGTTAAATAATTATTTAATTTCCGTTAATCTTCGTCCGCGTGTACGCACGTTCCTTAATATTATTACATGCGCATTGCTAAAATTCCGTCGGTGTTCCGATATTCCGGTATCCCGATATAACGAAATAGCAATTTAACGAACAAAGACAACTGCGGAGTAATTCGATAAGAAGTCTCCGCAGTTTGGATTTGTTCCAAGTATTAACGTTTACTGAACTGGAAGTGCTTACGTGCCTTCGGCTGACCCGGTTTCTTACGCTCAACCTCACGAGCGTCACGAGTCATGAAGCCTTCTGCCTTCAACGCAGCCTTGTCTTCCGGATTAATCTTCACCAGCGCACGTGCGATAGCCAAACGCAGAGCCTCTGCCTGACCTTTAAAACCACCACCGTCAAGGTTTGCCTTGATATCGTATTTCTCAGCAACACCGAGCTTGTTCAGCGGCTGAAGAACGATATAGCGCAGAATAGAAGACGGGAAATATGTCTCGATGTCACGGCCATTGATCTCGATCTTGCCGGCACCATCATTTACGTAAACACGAGCTACTGCCTCTTTACGACGACCTAATGCATTAACTGTTTCCATATCTTCTATTATTTCAGGGTGTTAATATCAATTACTTTCGGTTGTTGTGCCTGCATGTTGTGCTCTGCACCTGCGAAAATGTACAGGTTCGTGATCTGACGAGCACCCAGACGATTCTTCGGCAGCATACCTTTTACTACTTTGCGAACGAGCTTGTCAGCACCTTTTGCCATCAGGTCAGCCGGAGTGAACTCACGCTGTCCACCGGGGAAACCGGTGTAACGAACATATACGCGATCGTTCCATTTGTTACCTGTCAGCTGCACTTTGTCAGCGTTCACGATGATTACGTTGTCACCACAGTCCACGTTCGGAGTGTAGGACGGTTTGTACTTGCCACGCAGCAGTTTAGCTACTTTGGAGCACATACGGCCTAAGATCTGGCCCTCAGCGTCAACCACTACCCACTCTTTCTTAGCGGTAGCCTTGTTTACAGACACTGTCTTGTAAGAATTGTATTCCATTAATTTTGTTTGTTTTAGGCCGAGCCGACAGACATCCTTTATGACTCTCGATTTATGGGCATTTCCCTACGCTATCCACTGCCCAGCTCGACGATTAATAATTATTGTTTCGCGCCCCCTTACGCATGTGCATTACGCACACTCACGCAAAAAAGCGTGCAAAGGTACTGCTTTTTTTTGACATACGCAAGTTTTTTTGCATTTTTTTGATTTTTTTCTACAATTTTGCCAAAATATCGATGATTCGCTCAGCCGTATGTCCATCCCACAACTCCGGAATGGCACCTTTCTTCCACTCTCCGGCAAAGAGCTTGTCCAATGCCGGTTTGATTGCCGCAGGGTTTGTGCCGATGAGTTCGTTGGTACCCACCGTACATGTCTCCGGACGTTCCGTATTATCGCGCAGCGTGATACACGGTACACCCATCACCGTCGTTTCTTCCGTGATACCTCCGGAGTCGGTGACAACCGCTTTGGCGCGTTCCACCAAGTAATTAAACTCCAGATATCCCATCGGCTCAACGATATGCAAGTTCGGAAAGCGCTCCTCAATCGTTAACTCATTCATTCCTTCATTCATTAACTCCTTAAGGATTTTTGCCGTACGCGGATGAATCGGGAAGATCACCGGCATACCATGAACATTATCGATTATTTGCTCCATCATCGCCCTTAAGTGGTTCTCTTCGTCCACGTTAGCCGGACGATGCATCGTCATCACAACAAACTCCTTGTCCTTCAGTCCCAACTCATCCCACACTTCCGGCTTCCTGAACCGCGAACGATTGGCTAATAGCGTATCAATCATGACGTTACCGACAAACCACACGTTCTTGTTCATCTCGCAACCCATGCGTACTAGATTGCGATTAGCGACTTCACTCGTCGTGAACATATAATCGGCCAACGAGTCCGTCACCATCCGGTTGATCTCCTCAGGCATGGTCAGATCCCAAGACCTGATTCCTGCTTCCACATGGCACACCTTCGTGTTCAGTTTCTTCGCCACGATCGAGCAAGCCATGGTGCTTGTCACATCACCCACAACCATCACAATATCAGCCGGATGTGCCATGAGCTCTTTCTCAAACGCCACCATGATAGCAGCCGTTTGTTCCGCTTGCGAACCACCACCGCAACCAAGGTTCACATCCGGAGCCGGAATGCCCAACTCCTCGAAGAACGTATCACTCATGTTCTTGTCATAGTGCTGTCCCGTATGCACCAGCCGATAGGAGATCCCACCATTTTCACCATTCCCACCATTAAGCGAAGCGTCACCATTAATCACTTCACCATTGTGTTTTTTAATCGCCTTAATAATCGGTGCCACCTTCATAAAATTCGGCCTGGCACCTGCAATCAATGTTATATGCATAGTTTTAAATTATTTTTTCTGTTTCTGATCTTCTCAATCGCCAGCTGTTCCTGCTATTTGTCTCCTCAATTAGCGCCCCGTTAGAGGCAGTTGTTAATAATTGTATTTCTCTGTAACTCCTCTTCTCTCAGCACATTAGAAACAAACAACTTTTAAATCATCAAAGGTGTCGAAATGAACCTTATTTATCAGTTTTCCTATCTTGTATATTCCTTTTCAACTTGATTAAATCAGAAATCATAGTAACATATTCTTCTCGTATTTCGTCTTCGGTTATTTTCTCATTAATGTTGTCTCTTATAATAACTTGCATCAGATAAGGAGTGATATACTCTGTAAGTTTGTTCCTAATTATGTCTGAAACTTTATCAGTCTCCAAACCTTTTGTCATATTCATAAGCTCATCAATTTGTCCTTTCTCTGAAAATGGAGAATATATACAACATGTGCTATAATCAGGAAAATGCTCAAAACCTGATATATAGTTTTTCTTAACAATGATGCGTGAGTATTGCTTTATTCCATATATTGATCCGCGAGTACAATCATGATAGCGACTATTTCCCAAGGCCTGAAGATATTTGATGTCATTACATTCTACAGGTTCCTGCTTTTTAACATCAGAATCAGCCTTTTCTAATTTATAAATTTTGCAATCATCCTCATATATGACAATTTCTGTACATACATAATTAAACAACAACATACTATGAAGATAATTTCCTCCCCAGATTAGAATTTTGTCAGAAAATTCCTTTTTATATTTTTCTTCTAATTCAGATTGGATATCCGGAAGAATCATATTTTGCCCATTTGTTTTATAGCCTCTAATCAAATAGAGAGGTTGATCATTAAATAATTTATCCGCTTTAATACGCTTCTTATTATATGACACAATATTTTGGGGCAATTCTACCTTTTTTAGGAAAGAGATATTGTATGGTTTTATTTTACATGCTGCAGCAGTTAAGCAATAATTCAAGTATTGAATGTTTATATTGGACAAATCACTCTTCTTTTTCTTTAACTCATCATGGAAAGCATCTACTATTAAGTTTAGAATATTTGGAAGTAAATCATTAAGTAATGTATTTGTGACCCATTGTTCACCGTTATGAGTTAAGTTGTCTCGCGATAAATCTACAATTTTATCTGTAGTTTGATTATAAAGATTCCATCTATATCCTAAATATTCAGTTTTCCAATAATAGCGGTGTGCATTTGCGACAAGGATGTCTCGCAACATTATTGATTTATTACAACGGTCTTTATCAAATTGATTGTCAAACCAAACCATGAATGATGAACCATACTTTGTCTCCAAAATAACAAAGATCAGGAAGCCGTCTTCATAACTAACTGATAATTTGTAATCATTGTTTATTATCTCTCCATTCTTCTTAATATTTGATTGGCGGGTAAAACCTCTTTCTGGATTTTCAGATTCATAGACAAATGTATGATAATTTATTCCGGTAAATGTTTTTTTTACGAAATCGTCAATCTTCGCAAGATACAAGTTGTCTCCATCGCCTTTAAAAATATCTACGCTATCTAAAATATCCCAACTAAATGAAGTTCCAAATATTTCTCCAAAACGATCTTTAGGAATATCTACCTTAATGGTTGTACCTCTTTTGTGTTCAATATTTTCTTCTACAATAGAACTATATTGATTATCTGCTGCAGACCTAAAAATTATTCGTTTTGTGGTTTCGCCTGGATATGAAGTCTCAACCTCAAATGTTTGAGACACAAAGAATACCGATTGTAAACCTATCCCAAATGCTGCTGTAGGTCTTAACCATTTAGGCATGGAAGTATATTGTTCTTCGTATCCGGAGTCTTTTCCATAACTTTCTCCCACATGCTGAGTCATTCGTATCAACGCTTTCTCAGAAATCCCCGTTCCGTGATCGGTACATTCAAAATGAAGAACTGTTTTCTCCTTATTTTTCCATTTCACGGACAAAGTAACAGGATATTGTTTATAAATAGATGGCAAAATTTCATCAGGAAAATTAATTTTATGGATATCCGTTCCCTGCTCCTCAAAATACGAGTCATAAATACCTGATTTAATATCATTCCACATCTGAATCTTACTAGCATCAAATGAATTTTGAACAATTTCTCTAATAAAGGCAAAACCAGGTTCTTTATATATACCTCCTCCTTGAAGAATATTGAATATCTTTTGCTGAGACATAGCAAACTTCAAGTTTAGCAATTCTGGCTTTGCTTGAATACCATTATATAAAATCCGGATACTGTCTTTACTTATGACAGGAGGCAGGCCCCCTAAATCCTCAGGAGCTATATTTGCCCACTCCCGACTTTGCATATTAACTTCTTTTTCCAGCCAATCAAACCAACTCCTTGAAACTCTATATACTTTCTCGTCTCGACAATCTAATTCAGCTTCTATAGAAGTCGGAGAAACAAGCATATGCTTAACAGATGCATGTTTCTGCTGATGTAACACAGACATTTCTGGCATCTCCTTGATAGTAGCATTTGAGAATGCATTAAATCTATTACTATCAAAATCCAGCAAATCTCCCAATCGAATCATACAAGCGATAAAGCGAGGATGAATGTAATCCCCTTTTAGGCCATTCGCTCTTTGATACAAATGAGACATGACGTCCCCAAAATTCTCTCCGTGTAAATATGCTACTTTTGCAAGTAAATCAACTATTCGTTGTGGCAATTGTTTGGAATAAAAGTTTTCTGCTAGTTCCCGAAATTCTGTATTTATGGTTAAATCTTCCGAACTCTGTTTTGCATGCTTGTTTCTAAATATTTCTGCCGAAATAAGAATAACTGCATTTTTTATTTCCAAAGCCCATTTAAAACTACTTTCTGCCTTCTTCTCTTCCCAATATTTGAGAATAAGTTTTGCTGCATCCGAGATTACATGATCATCACTTTTAGAATAGTAATCTAAGATTTTCATAAAGCCTTCTTGTTCCCATTCCTTTTCCAACATTTTATAGGTAAGAATCATACCAATGTCGTGGGTTAGTCCGGCCATCAATATAAGGAAAGTATCTGTAGCACCCAGCCTTTTGATACGATCTTCTCCTAAAAAGCACTGGATGTTATCAATAATCGTCATGGAATGGCTTATATCATGCACACTATAATTTGGGAAAGAAGATGATATCGTATTTAAGCCTTGAGTAAGATTTTTCTTGTTGAGACTCCAAATCGAGTATAATGATTCATAATCTTTGTCATTTTCTGCCAAAGATTTAAGATGCTTCTCCAGAGTGTAATTCTTAGTTATCATATTCTCTTCCATATTATTATATATTTTTTCGTTTTCTCTTATTCCAATTTTACCATAATTGACTCACAACTGCTCTATAACGTCACCTCATATTTCTTACCATCCGAGGCTGTAGTAAAGAATTTCTTTACAACTGAATTTGCGTCTAATTCCCTCTCGTTCAGTATGTTAGCAATGTGCTGACCTATACCTTGCTTAGAGGTGTCAAAAAATTCCGCAAACTGATTTTGGTTCATCCACACGCTCCCATCCCGCGCATACAGCACCACACTCGCCTTTCCGTCGATGGTGTTGTAAATGATGATATTACTTTCGTTATTATCTATGTCTACAACTCTTCTGATTTGGTATATACGTTTAGATTACGAAAGGTGTTAATGATTTCTAACTATAACTAGCGTTTTTCACATTTTATTCCACCTAACAACCTATAAAAATTCTCTTTCACCAGTTCCTCACTCATGCCCATATGTCTTAACGTAGCAACTATGTCATTCTTCTCATTATATGGAGCATCAGTCTCTGTCAAAATCCGACTTCTGGACATCTTCTCTATAATAGCACACCCGTTCTGCGAACATGTCATTGCCTCATTTATTGAGAAATAATATCCAGCGGACTCTATTTCACTTATCAATCCTAATGGTCCGCTATACCAATGAAAAATCACATTTTTTATATCATACTCGCGCAACAAACTATACAACTCTTTCTCTGCACGTCTCGAATGCACACTTACAATCTTTCGCTCTCCGGATATACACTCCAATATTTTTCGCAACATCTCCACTTGCCTCTCCTTACTCCCTATCCCCTCACGCGAGAAATCCAATCCAATCTCACCGATATATGATGTGTACGGCAAATACTTTTTAAAGCACCTCAATTCATTCGGATTCACAGCAACCAGCAATGGATGATACCCAAGTGCCAATCTACTACGCTTCAAATTCCTAAAATGAAGATACCCCATCTCAAAATGACTCGGCAAATTCGTCATCCCGATAGTGATATTTCCCTCACGTTCCTGCCTATGCAAGTACGCCTCTGGGCTCTCCAACATGTCAATATGGCAATGAGCATCTATCAGCATAAACCAAATTCTTTTTTAAGTTCAATCGATGCCTCATCGCGAATCCATTTTTTTATCTCATCTCTTGTACGATAGACCACATTGGCGTATTCTCTAAGATGCTCTATTGGCAAAGACCCATTTACTAAAAGCCCCTTCTCTATATCATTCAAAGAAAGATTTGTTCTGATAAAACTGATAAGTGCCGGCATATCTGGAATTTCATATATTTTACGTTTCTTTGGACGAAATATGTCCGTCCCCACCTGCTCTGAAATACCAATTTTATGTAAAGCCGCTCTCCTATATACACAAGGCATGCATACTCCACAATGAGGTACATGCCCATTATCACGTATATCTTTTCGTGTTCCTCGTTTACCGCAAGAACAAGAAAGCCCATAGGTGTTCAGTAACAACTCTCTATCTCCACAACGTTCAACCATCTCGCCCTTAGTACAATATTGATACTTATTTTCAATTTGATGACTAAGTGATATAACTCCCAGAAATTTTTGCATCAGGTTCAAAAAATATGGATGTGTAGTTCTTGTGCTACATGAACTTCGCCTTGATGGAGTTAATGGATAGTTTAAAGATATTGTACCATTTTCTGGTATGTATACCGGCATGTGGGTATCTATTGAATCTGCCACTAAAATTGCCATACTCAAAAAAAGGAAGGATCTTGATCTTAATGTTGTTTCTTTCGCATACTTATTCCCATGGAGATCTCGTTTCTCCATATTTACTCGCGTTGGTATGTGATGAAAATGGTTGTATTTTTGTCCAATTAACTTAAGTATCTCTAATTGATCATTTTTTGCCCCCTTAAACATCGAATCTGTATGAGAAACCAAACATATTCGATCAGTTGAATTTGACAGATGATCTATGGCACCGATTAAAGAATCCATACCACCGGAAAAGAGGTTAACTACCTTATAACTATTTCTAATGGAAGCTGCGCACACCTTGCTCCGTTTACCGGCAATGTATAAAGGCGTTGTCTCCCTTTGTTCGAAAGATATTGTCCACACATCCCCTGTAAGGAAATTCAACATTTGTTCCAAATCTAATTTCCCATTCGTAAAGACGCCAACATTCTCCACGGGATATGAAATTTCAATCTCTCTACTCCAACCGTCATAACCAACTCCCAATCGAGGAAGCAAAATATCCACTCCATATGATATGCATGCTATCACAAAAAGATCAAATGCTATACCGGTCTGTAACCCCGTAAAAGCATACATCTGACCATAATCTACATCTAAGGCTACCTCTGTTACATTTTGCTCACCATAGCTTAAAATAAAACGAGCAAACTCTCTTGATTTTTGAGGATATGATATGGAAACGTTAACCTTCATAATTTTCAAATTCATTTAATGTACTTTGAAATATCTCTTGCATTATCGCTTTACCATTCGCAGATTGCCAATCGACAGCCTTTAAATCTCGTTGTCTAGACATTGTCTTTGTCTTCTCAACAATATAGTCTTTTAGTTCACTATAAAAACTGTCGGTTTCTCTTTGCCCTTTTGTTTTAATGAGCTTTTCATAAAAATCTATACAAAGATGTTCAAAGATATAGAAGCCTATATACATAATTAAAAGTTCTTCCATTCCATAACCATCCAAAGCCTCATCAAATTTCTCTCCCAATTCTTCTATAGTATTCGCGTCTGCTCCTATCTCTTCAAGCAAACGACGCATTGCAGCTTTTGCAGCAACTTCGTCCAATACCCCTGCATTTGCTGCACATTTCTCTATAATAACATTTATCGCTTGGTTTGCATCGTTGATTTCTATGCCACCATTGATATTATTTAACGATGCGCCAAATCCTACTCGCTGTATACCAATCAAAAATGAACCTAATTGTTGAGCAGTTCGAATCCCAGCATGCATTCTTCGAGCAGAATTTCCGGATGATTCCATATTCAAACCATCCATAAATTCTGCAGCGCGAGACATTACTTTTGCTAATGATTGCTGCGTAGGGCTACCATTATTTACGGCCAAACTTACCGTTCTACTCATAGAACTCCATCGAGGATTTCCCCTTAAGCCTCCATATGATTTTGATGTTCCCATATACACTTTTTACATTAAGTCGTTATATTCTTGATGCGCTACTGCAATTCTTCTTACTATTTCTTTTAGTGATGGCTTCTTTTTAAACCCAACCTGTTTACACATGCTTCGAAATTCTTTCCCACATGCACATCCATCATTTATCAGATATTCAAACAGATTGAAGATTTGCTTCCTTTCATCCTCGTTCGCCAATGCGCGCTTCTCTAATTGAGAATATAATTCATGTTGTAAGTTCTCCGGCATGCCTAACACATCATCCTTAATCTTATTATGAATCAGTCTCTCTGCTTGGCCTTTCGTCATCAACGATGATAATACCTGCTTTACAATCGGAGGAGTCATTACATTTGACATAGACTCTAAACTATCTCGTGAAAGCCAGAAATAGTCCCTCAAATCAACATCGGATAAGAAAGGTTCGGACTGAAGCCATGCTACCGCACTTTTCCATTTCGCGAATTGTTCTCCGAGAGTCACCTTTCCATCCTTATCTAAAACTTCCATCGCTTTTAGCGGTAAAGCATAGCCTTTATTGCTCACTTGCCAAGAGTATAACTCCGAAAAGAGATTCGGTTCAGCATATTCAAGTATCATCAGTTTTGCTAAAACATCATCCTTAAAATCTGATAACTTCGCTGCATCTGCTAACTTCTTGCGAAGGACAAATGTGTTCAAAAACCTTTTTATTTGCCTCGGGTTTCCATTTAAGTTACGCGATATTAAAGGCGAAAGTTTTGAAATTAAACTTACCTTCTCTTCCAATCGATCTTGAATGTTTGAATCACTGATATACTCCTTCACTTTGTCCACGCCAAAAACACTATACCTATCTGTTTGCCGAAATTCCCTAAAACCACTTATCACGCTATCCATGCAATCGTTATCCAACAATTCCTCGCAAAATAAGAGCGTTATGTATGTTTCCACCTCCGTGTCAGACAATTTAGGCAAAGTATATGGGACTTGAATCAGTTTTTCCAGATAATCTACAATCACCCTTTTGTTCTCTTCCTCGATATCTCTTTCTATTAACCCCTTGTAACGATGTCTTATAGCGTCCCGTACGATACGCGGATCTGCACCAATAATAAACGCTGTGTTTTCAACATTCAAGAATAATTTAATAGCCTCCAAATTATCTATTATTCTATCTGGCAAGCATCTATCCAAATCGTCTATAAGAACTATTAACTTTTTCACATTCGACTCCTCTAATAGTTCTTTGAAATCATCTCTAAACTCACGAACCGCTTGATATTTTGCTTTCACGTCCGCATCTTCACCTTCTTTTAAAAATTTCTTCTTAAATTCTTCATAATCAAGCCCCTTTATGGCATCAGAGATTTTTTGAGGCTCATTAGAAAGATCTTTTATCCATTCAAATATCTGAGGCACCAAACTAACTCCACCTGTTAATGATGCGGTTACTAACGGAGCAGCTATGTTTTTTACTCCGAAGCCGACAGCTCGCATCCAATTGATGGACTTTAATAGCTTCGCAACTTTCTCTTTGGCTTTTAGGGGTAAAGATTTATTATCTTCAAACGCTTTTAAAATGGCTCCGATTAAAGCAACTTTTGCATCATCATATCCTTCAAATACCCAACCGTTGAACTGCAAACATAATGTTGTTTTATCCTTTTCGTCATCGTATGCTTTTTTTAGAGCCTCCATTATACTGGACTTTCCACTACCCCAATCTCCAAATACGCCTATCGTAATTGGAAGCATCTCGGGTTCATCAATCAAGCCTTTTATTAGTCTTGTATGAACCTCGAATCCTAAATAATCTCGCTTTGCTATATTATCTGCCCACATATTATTATAATACTATCCTATCCTTACACCTCTACAGATTCCACAAACTTCAAATTGTTTATTGCTGTTTGAGTATGGAATGAGACCTGATTGAATAAAACATGCGTTTTTAGTTGCACAATGGCTGCCTCTGCACTCAGTTCTCTGTTCTCATACAGGCTAATCGTCGCATATAAGTTATCATTGGCTACCGGTCCGAGCACAATGTCATAGTCATGCAAAGGAGCATAACGCCTATTCGCCACCACAAAATCCAACCATTCTATTGTCGCCCCTTGATAGCTCATGATACGCAAATCTTGACGTTCTAGAAGAGCATCATCAATCTCAAAAACAGAAACAATCGCATTGCCACCTCCGGCACGTTCACGTCTGATACGCGCCCACCTAGCTGCTTGCTCATAATCGATGGTTGTATAAAATCCTTTCCCGAAATCAGTATTTACACGTCCCGGACGCAAGGATGGATTTTTTACCGTTACTGTAGATCCGTGATATAGTTTCATGGCTTATTGTTTTTTACGATTGTTTATATACAACTCAATATCATGCAAGATCGTTTCTTCTCCTTGGGTATGCAATATATCAAAACCATTGATCAGGTATTTATCCACTCCGTATCTACGGAACAAGGCATATGTCTCAAGAGAAGTCTTCTTTTTTAACAATGCATATCGCTCCACGCAGAATGTAAGAAAGACTATCACATTATTAGGTAATATTTTTGTTCCCTCCAGCCTACTTTGCTCAAGTTGCTTATACAAGGATTCAGTATCGAGATACCACCATTTTGCATCCTCGTTGTATAACTTCTCATAAAAAGGAGTATCATATATGTAACTCAACGCCGCCTCCACCGAAATATGCTTTCGTTGAGATACCAATAATGCTAACTGCGATAATTTTAAAGGAATAATTGATGCACTCATATATTTAATATTTACTATTTCTTTACGTTTGTAAATATATTTCCGCTGCAAAAATACAAAAAAAATCTCACATATCCAAATTTACGTGAGACTTTTTCATTTATTTCTGCATTTTGCAATGAATAAGCAATCTTTTGGCCTATATTGGCCATTTTTGACGTACCCAAAGATCAGAATCTCTTTTTTGAGAGTGCAACGCTTTTTTGTTTGTTTTCTTCTACTTGAACTTAGACCAAAATTCCGCATCAGCCTTCCGCGTTTGGTCTGCCGACTGCGGATAGGATTCGATAAAATAGGTCAGAAACTTAGCAAAATCGATCTTGACTGCGAATTCCCTACTCTTCTGCCACCTCTTTCAACTTAGAGAACAACTCCAGTCCCTTAGCGGTAAGTTTGTAGGCCTGTTCCGGACGACTTGGCACCTCTGGGAATTGCATTTTGACTAATCCTTTGGCCGTTGCCGGCTTGAGGTAGTTGTCCCGAAAATTGCGTCTCGCACTTTGGCGAAGTTCAAGCGCTGCAATCAGTTCACGACGCGGTAGCACATCCGTTCCAATGATGAGCACAAGTCGGTTCACACGATCATCTACTTTCGTTTTGGTATTCATATGTTTGTCAACTGTTCCAAAAAGGACCAAGCTTTGCATTAACTCTACTCAAATATAAACCTCCTCGAAAAAGGGCCAAGCCGCAACACACAACTCATTCAAAAAAGGACCAGGCCATGTATTAACTCTACTCTAATATAAATGCCCCCAAAAAGGACCAAGCTATGTAATAAGTCTACTCAAATATAAATCTCCTCAAAAAAGGACCAGGCCATGTGTTAATTCTACTCTAATATATATCCCCTCAAAAAAGGACCAAGCCACAATACACAATTGTTTCTAAAAAGGACCAGGCCGCAACACAACTCATTCAAAAAAGGACCAGGCCATGTATTAACTCTACTCGAATATAATACCCCCCCCAAAAAAAAAGGATCAGGCCATGTATTAACTCTACGCAAATATAAATCTCCTTCAAAAAAGGACCAGGCTATGTATTAACTCTACTCTAATATAAATCACCCCAAAAAGGATCAAGCCATGACACACTACTCTTGCAAAAAAGGACCAGGCCATGTATTAACTCTACTCTAATATGAATCCCTTCATAAAAGGATCAGGCTGGTGGTGGTGTTGGGTGGTAACAAGTCTTAATGTTAGCAACTCATAAATTAGTCCAATACCTACTCTACTTAAATTTCTCCCAAAAACTCTTATCAGCCATGCGGACAGAATCTACAGATTGCGGGTATTTTCTATAAAATAAGTGAGACAATAATCGTTCCCTCTAGGGATAAGACCTTGGCACAATCAATCTTTTCGGACAACATCTTTTGACGAGATCAGAACTCTGTTTGCCGGAAATCCTGTGCTATAGTGGTTTCTTGACCTGTGCGGTTGGTGTTGATATCGCCCCACGAAAGGCCTTCGTAATGACCTTCATAATCCACCTCTTTCCACTGACGAACAAGATCCACTACCGTTTTATTGGGGTAGCGAGCCAGCAGTTCGGCGAACTCTTTCTCTTTGTTCGTCACCACCAGCACATCGCTCTCACGGCACACAGCCTCCAGGTCGTCCGTCACAAAATGCTGCAAGTGCGGTATCTTCGCCATGATAAAGTCCTTGTTTGTGCCGGTTAACTCACTCACTTTCACGTTCTTATCGTAGATACGAATCTCGAATCCCTTGCCCAGCAGACTCTCCACCACATCTACGATAGGCGAACAACGCAGGTCGTCCGTTCCCGACTTAAACGACAGGCCCAGAATACCCACTTTGCGCTGTCCTTGCGCCATGATCAACTGCACCGCACGACGTTTCTGCAACTCGTTCGACTCGCCAATCGCCTCAATCACAGGCACTTCCACGTAATGGTCATGCGCCAGCGTCTTCAGCGCCTTCATGTCTTTCGGCAAACACGAACCACCGTACGCAAACCCCGGCTTGAAGTAATACGGACTGATATTCAGCTGCTTATCTTTGCAGAAGATCTCCATCACTTTGTGGCTGTCGATGTTCAGTTCTTTGCAGATGTTACCTACCTCGTTGCCGAACACAATCTTCAACGCGTGATAGGTGTTGTTCACATATTTCATCATCTCTGCCACGCGGATGTCGGTGCAGATAAACTCCGCCTCGATGCCCTTGTATATCTCCCGGAACACAGCCTCTGCTTCCGGCATGTCGGTGCCAACCAGCGTCAATGGCGGGTTAAAATAATCCTTCACGGACGTCCCTTCCCGCAGGAACTCCGGATTGCTGACGATGGTAAAGTCCTTCCCTCTAACTAGTCCACTCGCCTGAGCAATGATCTCCACCACTTTCTCATTCGTCCCCGGCAGCACCGTCGATCGAATCGCAACAATATGCCGCAATCCGTCTTTGTTAGCCGGTTTGTCGCTCAAAGCAGCACCAATCTGCTCTGCTACTTTGTAAATGTAATTGAGGTTCAGATGTCCTTCCTTAGACGAAGGCGTACCAACCACAATGAATGAAACGTCAGTAGCATGAACAGCCTCACGAACGTCCATCGTCGCGCTCATCAGCCCTTTCGCATGCGCCTCAGCACACAGCTCCGCAATCCCTTCCTCGATGATGGTCGGCTTTCCTTCGTTGATCAGCCTTACTTTGTTCTCATTCACATCGACACCGACTACCCGATGTCCCAGTTTCGCCAGACACGCAGCTCCCACGCATCCGACATACCCTAATCCAAAAATCGATATATTCATTTTCTTTCTATTTTATTCATTATGTTTTTACACCCCTTCGGGTATAATATCGCACCAATCCCACCATTTTACACCCCTTCGGGTATAATATCGCATCCAACACACCTTTTTACACCCCATCGGGTATAATCCTCGGCACCTCCAACAACTCCATGATATCCAGCATCTTGTACCACACACCATCTATCTCGCTGTGCCATGAGTTGTGAAAATGCCCATAGTACCACCGCTCCAGCGGATGTCCGTCTCGCTTCAGATGCGCCAAAATCGTATCCATCGTCTGCCGTTCTGCCTCACACTCCTCAATCAACTCTGGATCCTCCTTTGCCCAACTCGCCAATCCGCTCTTCGACTGAAACTCACAGAACGACGGAGCCGTATGACTCACCACGATATCCACTTTCAGTCCCGCATCGCGTATCGCCTCCAGTGCCTCTGCATCATACCGAACTGCTTCATCCGGCCAGTAATACACCTTCCCTGGATGCCGACTCATCTCTTGCAACCTAATCTGCCGATCCACACTCACCGCACCTCCCACGCACAGCACCGTTCGTCCGCAAGCCTCAATCACCGCATAATCCGGCACCGTCCTCCAACGCAAGTGCTCCACAGCCGTATGTCCTGCCGTATCCGTCGCAAAATACGCAGGGTCATCATGATTGCCCCGCACCATCGCTATCCAGCAGTTGTTCTGAGTCAAACGCTTCTCGATACGCCGAAAAACCTGATCATACGCACCCGGTTTCTCAAACCCGAATCCGCAATCTCCTGCCACAATCACCAGCGTATCCCGCATCCCGTACCGCACACACATCTCATACACCAACGGTACAAACTCCCCGTGTATGTCCCCGCAGATAACCAGCGACTTCGCATCCTTATATGTCACTACCCACGGCTTCATTCCAAATACGCTCTTTTCAGCACATCTAGCAATCCTTCCACACGTTGCGCACCAAGTCCTGCTGCACGCAGAAAATCCTCATTCGGCAACTCCTCAGCCACTCTCGCCACAAACTCCCGCATATCAGCCTCCATCTCCTCCGGCAACGAATATCGTGCTCCTTCCGTCAGCATCGGTGCCAACCGTAACACATCTTTCTTATGCTTCTCTATATCATCCGAATCCACATCGCCCCCTTGCTCTTTGCGTGCGCACAAATCGTTATACGCTTTAGCCTTTAGACAAATCAGAGCTTCCGTATTTGCCAAATGCAGTCCATCCTCCAACCTACTATGCTCAATCGTGTAGTGATAATAGCTGTCATTCATAAGTATAGCCGACAAACTCGACAATTCATCCCCCAATGGTATTGGTTCCAAATGGGCATCATCCGGAATATCTATCACGCCTATATCACGTGCAAATAACTCAATTTGCTTTGGATATCGCTTGTCTTTGGGCTTTAGGAACCGAAAACACTCATGCTTGTCTGCTCCTCGCTGACGTTGTTCATATTCTCCGTCACGAACAAAGTTCCAAAATTCGCGACCAAACTCAGGGGCTAATACCTCTACTACCAAAATAATGTCAAGATCCTTTGTGGCACGAGGAACCTGAGCATTTATATCTTCATAAATATAGCAGGCAGCACCACCAATCAAGACATAGTTGCTTGTAAACTTAGCGAACCGCTCCTTAAACAAGTCCAATCCCGTCACCATTGTTTATCTTTCATTAATTGATTTATTTCTTTATGTACGCGTTCATCACTCATATCGCGTAATGACAAATATAGGGATAGTACATCTACTATGTTATTGTTCCCCAGCAATTTCGGATCATATCGCCAAACCTCCACCACATGCTCGCCAAACTCCTTATCCAAATCCCTTCCCAAGTGCTGCGCTTCCTGTTTCGAGATCGCCCAATGCCGTTCTTGCGGATCAGCTAACATCGTCCATTCAGCCAATGCCTCCTCGCCAGATATCGGGGCATCCAGTATTCTGTCCGTTCGCATTACGCGCTCTACCGGACTCTGCAGCACCGGCAACGCTTGCTCCCATAGTTCCTTACCTTCACGGATGAACCTCATCCGCTTCTCACGCCCCGGAGTCAATTCCACGAAATGATTGTCCGCCAACCATTTCACTGCGCGGTTGATGTTCGGATACGAAACACCCATCAACTCCGCAATAGGCTGAGCAGACATCCCGTTCAGACTATGCTTTTGCAGATGGTATAGCACCACCACTTGTGCCATTACCGGCATCGGCTTACCTTGCATATCCACCGGATTACGTTGTACACGCAGATCCATTAGCAGCGAAGGCAGGAACAACTGACGTCCCGGAACAATCGTGTTAACTCGTGCATCCACCAACCGCTTCATGTTGTACGGTTTCACTTCCGGCAGCACCACAGCAGCATGCATCTCCAATGCCCTTTCTACTATCGCACAATGCTTTTTCAGTTGCATCGGTGTCGCATTGGCATCCTTGCAAACCATCAGACTCACCTCCGCACCCAGCAACTGACATTGCAGCAACTGATAGGCATTCGTAATCAGAACCGGTAGTGCTTGCTTTTTAGCCTTATCTAATGGCTCAATCTGCACTTCTGCACCTACCATTTTCTCGATGTAATTACTGATATTTTGTACGTTAACATCCATTTTGCTATTTCTCACGCATCAATTATAAATTGCAAATTCGCCGCAAAATTACTACATTTATTTCAATTCTCCAAATTTTTCACCCAATTTATTTAATATTTCTTACTTTTGTAATGAAAAGAACGATTTTTGGTGTTTTAAGCCTTACTTGCACTTGGTTTCGGTACGGCATCAATAATTAATAATCGTGGTTTCGTCGTATCGTCTGACATCTTTTTATGCACTTCAATTACTTTTTCGATCTCATTATCATCCTTTGGCGACATACGCATAACCATATATATACCCTCTTGAGTATTCTCTGCTTCCATATAAATGGGCAATTGAGTTGTTAAACCATGTACAAGTTGATTATTTCCAGATAACTTCACTTCAATAATTACCTTTTTATGAGCACCTACGGAAAACTTGAAATCTAGCTCACCACATCCCGAATCGGACTCTCTATTGATGTCAATATCATTAGCATCACAATAAGATGTTGCTATACAATAAAATAGCCGTTGTACTACATCCTCTTTTTGCGGTTTACCATCTTTGTATAACAAAACACTCATACGATGCACCTCTATCAAGTCTTTGAACTGTGTACAAATTTGCATAACGACATCCATTACATTCCGTTCTGTTACCTCAGGAAGTTTTAATGGATTTGGCTCAATGATATTTTCCTTAATAAATGGATATAGATACTTTAGTTTTCCATCTCTTGTAAAATCATATGGTTGGAATGTCGCTACCGATACTTTACTCAATATACCCTCTAACCGTTCCGCATCTGCTAACAACTCTCGTTTTAAATCAGATTTATGCATATCCTCATAATCTTTCCATGTAAGCCCAATAGCCTCGCAAATAATTTTACGCAAACTGCTATTATAGCCACTCACATGGTCTATATCTGCCGGATCTGAAGCCATCGGCAAATCCGATAGAATAGATGCCGGGATTAGCACCATACATTTACGCTTATAGTGTGGGAGGAGATAACGCTCCAGTTGTGTTTTGTTAACAAATAATATTGTCGGCAGGGATAATTCCTTAGCTTTGCGCGCAGTATATGCTAAAAATCGCTTATAAAGGATGGATATAGTCATATCGCTAATCCTATCTGCGCCAATTCCTTCTTCAAATAGTGGCAATAAAGCAAATATGGTTGGATCTTCTATCCCTAATCGTACAATCTCTACCGCATTTATTGCCAACTGCTGTGCTAATTTACCGCTGACACCATTGCCATGACTTCCGTTAGTTGCATATCCCAGTCCGGTATTAGGCATCTCTTTGAATTGAAATCGCACACATATTTGACGAAAACACCTATCATTCCACGTTACATTTTGGACATGCTTAGCTAAATCCATAATCGGTTTGAAGTATTCCAAGAACTCCTCATATGCTCCATCAAATTCCGCTTCTTTGCAGTTACGAAGCATAAGCGGATTAATGTGCATTGATGCATCTTCCCCTATCTGCCCATCAAACACTCCTGCTCCTACAAATGCCGAGTGTTTCACTCCAAAATATGTACTATAATAACTCATTTCTTCTTTACTTCTTATTACGCTGTGCAATAACGGTTGAATGCGAATCTATCATCTTCAAACCACATATATTCCCTAATCTTTGTTTAGTTTTGCGAGGCAAATTATGATCATATACATATTGGCATACTCGGGAACGGATAATCGCTTTGACTACAATATTATTACGATATTTCGACATTAATCTTTCCAAATCCGTTATCTTCATTGGAGCATAGTAACTTTTTATCGTAAAAGTAATAATCTCGGCTGCCGGAGAATCAATATCTTGTGCTACTTTCTCAAAATATTCGTCTATGCCACTTGTTCCGACAGAAACGGATAGATGGCTGAATACCGATAGTGTCACCCGCAGCAATAATAGTTGCAACAAACGTGCTATCTTCTCTTCCACCTCATCATATTTCATCGTTCGCAACTTCGGATTATCTTGCAGTAGCGAATCCACTATCTCTTGTTTATCATCCTCTATGCTTTTAGCAAAGAAACTAATAAAACGGAAATTCGATTTATACGTATCTTTGATAATATCAATTAACACATCCCTATCTATCGTGTCGCGCTGATTCTTTACTACTTGTCCTATGATTGACGTGATGCGCAGCGTATGACATGCATCTCTTAGCGCAGGATCTTTCATATAATCCTCTGCTGTTGGCAACACATTATGCCCGGACTGCTCTGCCTGTCTTACTTCTCGTACCTTCCTGTCGGCTTGTTTTAATTGCTTCTTGCGTTCCTCATTGCTATCGGTATCCATCTTAAGGATCATCTGCTTCACTCCGGGTATCAATTTGCTCAATTGTGCAAACAATGGATCTTCTTGCGATAAGGTAGCCTCCGTATATTTTTCAAAAGGCAACCATGTCGCAAATTGCAGTTCACTCAGCAATACCTGATTGTTATCCAAATAAGCCAAAAATACCAAGATATTGGATGAACTCTCGTTATAGAGCGTATCTCTAAATTTATCTACTTCCGCTTTACATTCCTCAGTACCAAGCATCTTAGATAAGTACATCGCAACTAAATAGTAATAAATATACTTATACGAGAAACGATATACATCCGTGTCTACTTCCTCAAATATTCCTAATTTTAGCATGGATAGCAATCGTCTCTTCTCTATGGGGATGTTTCGTCTTTCCTTATACGCATCATATTCTTCGTTAAATCCGATAGCAGATTCATTGCCCGCTTCACCTATGTATTCTTGGCCGGATTTATACATGTGATATGCCAATGCCGACAGGAATCCAATCACGCCATCATAATCTCCGGCATTGATATTTGCTTTATTAAGTGCACCTTTTAACAAGGTATCATACAATGTTGCATACGAGGCGCGGCTGACAGGAAATTTATCAACCATCACACTCTGCAACTGTAACATCGTTAAAACAAAGATAGGATATGCAGGGATTAATTCTTTTCCCAATAACGCTGATATCTGGTCGAAAAGAGTTTTCACTTGGTCTGTAACATAATCTTCTTGTATCGTATATCTATCCTGCCCAAACTTAACCCATTTGTCTATCAATTCATTTCGCTTTTCATAACCAAGCGGTTCAATATGATATTGACAATAGATGGTATTCTTTTGATTTTGATCTACCAGATTTTTAACCTCAAGATTATCTTTAGAAGTCACGAATACCTTATCGTAGTTTTTCAACAATTCCTTACATACATAGTCTTGCCCATTAGCATTCAATTTGCTCAAATCGATATTATCAATCAAGACAACTCTCTTATCCTTGCTTGTCTTCGCGAGGAATTGCTCATAACTCACTTCTTTGTTTCCATACTGCTCCTTATAGGCATCTTTAAGCACATTCAGTATATGTTCATTCTTTATATCCCTACCACTAACATATATCGGATTTATCCCTGATTGGTATAAGTGCTGAATATACATCTTTAGCAACGATGTCCTGCCGGATTGCGATGCTCCTTGCAGTATATATACGTTTTGCGACTCACTATCTTCCAGTATATCCAACGCGTCTTGATATACGTATATTCTATCTCCTGACAGATCCATCAAGGGTAACAAGTCAGGATACACATACAAATCTGACAACGTAAGTTCCCTGCCGGAAGGGTGTCTTATTGGAGCTCCTATCGACGACACAAACGAGTTCCACTTATAGGTAAAGCGAATGATATTGCTCTTCTCCGGTACTTGATAGGAGTCATCCGGAATTAACACAAAGGCCTCGTCTTTGATTTCTATAGCATAAGGTGTTACCGTTTTCCAATTATTCGTATCAAACACGTGTATCCCACAACTCTGATGATCGCCCACTTGCAACGATTCGGCTTCTAAATATTTAAATTGCTTTTCCCCCTTTAAATCAGAGACTGTTTTTTCTGCTTTATTATGCTCATGTCCGCATAACACAAACTGCGTTGATTGGGATAAATGGGTGATGAACTTTGCTCTGTTATTCTTTTGCGTTTGTGTCGTGAGCCAACATGGGTTGTGATGGAATAACGTAAATACAATATTTTGCTGCGTCGGACGACTTGGATCATGGAATACATTCTCAGGAACTAAACATACACCTTCCGCTTCGTTCTTTTGCATGAATATAGAAGTGTTATACCCAACAAAAGTCATCGAATGATTTTCATCTAATATAATCTTTTTCTCATGTGCTGCACATGCCGGTATTTCCTCACCGGACATCTCCGAATAGAACTTCCAAAATTCAGTTTGCGGAGTTAAACAGCTCGCAATTACATCTGCGTTAACATCATCTTTCTGAGCTGCCCATTGAACAAATGCCTGACGCAGATTCTTATTCGGATCATGGTCATAATCTAAATCATGATTTCCGGGCACAAATATGTAATCGAATGTACATCCGGCATTCTCTTGATGAATCAATTCCTCAAATTCCCTGAAAAACCTCTCCGCTATAGGATAATTAGCCACTTGTCCTCTATCTACAACATCACCCGTCACTGCAACGATAACTTTCTCACATCTATTAACAACCGGTGCGCATGCAGCAGCAAAATGCTTAACATTTAGCACTAAAAAATCCTCCTTCGATTTAACATGTAAATCTGACAAATGAATTAACGCAACTTTCATATCTATTCAATATATTTATCTAACAACTCTTTCTATATTCAATGCACATTATTGTAAACTCTTTAATTTCCAGCAACCACTAACAGTTATCGGAATCTATGCCAAAACTTCTCATCAGCGCCTCCGCGCTTCGTCTCTTCCACCGATTGCGGATAATTCTCAATAAAATAGGTCAAAAAAGCAGTACAATTAAGCCAAAATCACCTATCAAAAATCTCCCATGCTTAAAACTCCGTCTGCCAGAAATCTTGCGACACAGAAGCCTCCTGTCCCTCGCGGTTCACATTCACATCGCCCCAGGAAAGCCCCTCATAACGACCGGCATAATCAACATCCTTCCACTGGCGAACCAAGTCCACGACAATCTTATTGGGATACTTCGCAAGCAGTTCGGCGAATTCTTTCTCTTTGTTCGTCACCACCAGCACATCGCTCTCACGGCACACAGCCTCCAGGTCGTCCGTCACAAAATGCTGCAGATGAGGAATCTTCGCCATGATAAAATCCTTGTTCGTGCCTGTTAACTCACTCACTTTCACGTTCTTATCGTAAATCCGGATCTCAAATCCCTTGCCCAGCAGACTCTCCACCACATCCACAATCGGCGAGCAACGCAGGTCGTCCGTTCCCGACTTAAACGACAGTCCCAGAATACCCACTTTGCGTTGTCCTTGCGCCATGATCAGTTGTACGGCACGTTTCTTCTGCAACTCGTTCGACTCGCCAATAGCTTCAATCACAGGCACTTCCACGTAATGGTCATGCGCCAGGGTCTTCAGTGCCTTCATATCCTTCGGCAAGCACGAGCCACCGTACGCAAAACCGGGTTTGAAATAATATGGACTGATATTCAGCTGTTTGTCTTTGCAGAAGATCTCCATCACTTTGTGGCTGTCGATGTTGAGTTCTTTGCAGATGTTACCCACCTCGTTGCCGAACACAATCTTCAGCGCGTGATAGGTGTTGTTCACATATTTCATCATCTCAGCCACACGAATGTCGGTGCAGATGAACTCCGCCTCGATGCCCTTGTATATCTCGCGGAACACAGCCTCTGCTTCCGGCATGTCGGTGCCCACCAGCGTCAACGGCGGGTTAAAATAATCCTTCACCGACGTCCCTTCGCGCAAGAACTCCGGATTGCTGACGATGGTAAAGTCCTTTCCTCGAACCAGTCCACTCGCTTGCGCAATGATCTCCCCCACTTTCTCATTCGTTCCCGGCAGGACCGTCGATCGAATAGCGACAATATGCCGCAATCCGTCTTTGTTAGCCGGTTTGTCGCTCAAAGCAGCACCAATCTGCTCTGCTACTTTGTAAATGTAATTGAGGTTGAGATGCCCCTCTTTCGACGAAGGCGTACCGACCACGATAAACGACACATCGGTCCCATGCACCGCTTCCCGTACATCCATCGTCGCGCTCATCAACCCTTTCTCATGCGCCTCCGCGCACAACTCCGCAATCCCTTCTTCGATGATCGTCGGCTTGCCTTCATTGATCAGCCTTACTTTGTTTTCATTCACATCGACACCGACTACCCGATGTCCCAGTTTCGCCAGACACGCAGCTCCCACGCATCCGACATACCCTAATCCAAAAATCGATATATTCATTTTATTATCATTATCAAATCAATTGATTATCATTCATAAACTCATAATTACACCTATCACCACTTTTCCAATATACTCTTTATTTCCTCTTGCAATTCCGTTAACTCTATAGCCTCACTATTCAAATCATAATCTTCCGGCATCTTTTGCAACAGCAAACCCTTTAATGCGCTTTTATTTGTACGCTTCCATCCATTATGAGACTTGATTACATCTACCGCACCTTCCACATCTCTATTACCATTCAACCGACTTATAAGCGATTGTGTTACAGTATCCTCTGTTGAACGTGCTCCTTTCAATAACACAAGCTTCAACATCGCATTATTATCTTTGAATTGATCCGCTGTTTCAATCGTGTACTGACCAACTATTCTCGGCAGGAGCACTTCCGGCAGACTGTTTAATTCTTCATAATTGTGAAGATCAAGAACAGACATGAACATGGTGCATATCTCATCGTCTTGCGTCAGCTCAACAAGCAAATTCAAAGCCTTTTGTTCACCACGATTAGTATACAACAATTGCAACTTATTCTTCAGCAAATTAGCATCAGCCCTCGTGCCTTTGGTATTCTTTTTAAATGCATGCGGAATCAACGCATACCATGCATCATCTATTTCTGTTAGCTCAAGAATATTATTACGGAATGGTACTAAATCAATACCATTTTCCAGCATACCCATCAACTGTTGCTTTACATATATCTCACAATGCTTTTGTATCTTCAGTAACATTGGATTGATAGTCAATTTCCTCTCGGATATACGATACATCTCTAAACAAAATTCGGCTAGAACTTGGGCATTACTTTCATTTGCCTCATCCATAATAGACTTGCTATACCCCGGTCTTGTGATACGACTATCAAAAATAAATTTAAAATAGTTCCCTAATTCTTTCACATCTCCACATTCTGGCATGGACTTTAGTATCGGCAACATATAAGCGAGATGATTTGCGAATTGATCAACAGTCTTTCCATTTCTATCTCCTATTAACCGCATGACCTTTGCGAACAAGTTCTCAAATACACTTTTGGGAAGACTAATTAGATTCTCAAAACACCATATGAGCAACTTTTGACATCGCTCATCCTTTTCAGACTTTAGATCCTTTATAATTTGTTCAACATAAGTCCCCGTCAACAGATACTGCTTTTGTTCATCAGTAAACGCAAATTTAGTAACGTCCCCTGTCTCATACATATATTTCTCAGCAAACTCTCTTAAACTACCACAATCTGCTTTCTCGGTAAAGGTCTCAAATACACTACGAACATAGTCTTGATATGGTGTATACTGCTTATTCTCTGCGTCCTGAACAAAACTAAACAATTTTTCTTTTAATGTAGGATATCCTGCATCATCCAGACTCTTTGCGTATTTACAAATAGCAGAAGTTGCAGTTACCGTACGTGGTACAAAGTCATACACATAATCCAGTGCATTGTCCATCATGTGAAGCCAATAGTCCGACAATGGATGTTCAATATTAATTTTCGCCACACACTCTGCCCAAGACACCATGGCATCATCGGCATCATGCATTTCCTCTAGGTGAATCAATCGTTGTATTTCTATAAAAATGTCCGCCTCTTTTTCCGGATATTGCTGCAATTGTTTAATAATCGTGGACGAATCAAAAGAATTCAAAGCTTGCCTTAACTCATCAGACAGATGCGTCAATGCCATATCTGTGTTAGTAAGTATTTGCCTCAGGTCTTCCGTCTTTGCACTTTGAAGTGTATTTTTTGCCATTCGCATGAAAGCGTAGAGGTTATCGTTTTCTTTTAAGTCTGCTGGCATTGAACTACTCTTAGTCTTCTCATAACATGAGTCTTCAAATAGAATGGTGTCATTACTCAAAATGGCTTCTGCCATTGATGGGTAATGATCACGAAGTATCATGCATGCAGCTATCAATGTCTCATGCTCTTTTGCATAATTTTCCTTATACAACGACTGTTCTACCGTTAGATTATTTAGCGTTTGCAATATTCGTCTTGGATTTTTTGTATATTCCTTCGCTATCAGCGACAAGGTATTTGGTTGGAAGTGCAACTGTTGGTCGCGATTTAACTCAGTAATATAATGCATTAGTTCATAGCCTCGATGTTCTTTCATCTTAATAACCACATTGAAGAACTTACGAAGGAACTCATCCGCATCTGTATTATCAACGTTTTTCGCAAACAAATGCTTCTTCAGTGCTTCATAATCTACCGGAATAACAAACACCACATCATATTTCTCTGCCCCCAAGAATGTCTTGATATCAGTCAACATCGAATACACAACCCCACTCTCGCACCGATCTAAGTTATCTATCACGATAACCAACTTGTCCAAATCTTTCGTCTTCTGCGTATCAAAATTGATAAAATCTTTAATGTTGTAATATCTTCGGCTATACCATCCCTTCTTCTTTAGCACTCGTTCCATCATCTGCCTGAAGCAATCTTCAAATTGTTCCGGAGCAAATAGTATATTCTTATTTTGCGTTACCTTTAATTCATAATATACACCACCAAGCATAGACAATACCAATGCACATAACGACACTATCGCCATTGCAGGAATTGGTGTAGCAAAACAATTAGCTTTCCATAATCCATATGTTACTGCAAAGCCAACAATAAGAACTATTATGGCAAAAATTACACCTCTCCTCTTTAATGTAACTTTGGGTTCTATCTCTTCCGTTGTCGCTTCATAAAAACGCTCCATCTCAGGAGTGGGTTTCAGCCCAAGTTCACTTTGCAGATGCAGCAAGAACATTCTCCGAAACGAATCTCCCGAATACTTCCATGCATCATACACGACCATCTTGATACGGTTATTCTCATCCGTCTCCAATTTTTCTTTAGCAGTGCGAATTATCGTCGACTTTCCGCTACCCCACGTGCCATACAACCCGATAGTGTATGCCTGTTCAGCCGGAACATTTTTTATCGTATCTGCTAACTGATCAGCATAGCATATCGTACCCAGCAAATCCCCTTTCTCGACAAGGTTCCTCTCCGTATCTACAACAAATGGTCTTAACATATATCTGCTATTTATTTAACATTTTCTGCACCTGAGCATACAATTCCATTCCTGGTACATGCTCGTACCTTTTAGTTAAAATCTTCCGTAAGTTAAACATTCTCCGTTCTGCAGTATCAACTAATTGGCTATAAGTAGTTGCGTACAATAGTCCCTTCCCACCATCCAGTGCTGAATCCTTAGAAATGTTACTATCAAATGAATCTCCTACTACAAAACCAACAATTCTCACTTTATCTCCCAAATTGGAATTGAGCAAATCTAAGATATAACCTCCTGTTTGATTCACCTCATTTCTCGTTAATTTAAATTTGCCCTTCTTCAACTCAATCAACAAAAGATTTCTAACTTTGGTTAGTTTAGTTTCTGTATCCTCTTCCTCTATCCCGGAAATGCCGATAGTACCAGTGCCATCTGGTAAACATATCAAATCAGGTCTTCTATTGTACTGTACGTCTGGATTATAGAACGAATCTTCTCCAAATATTTTTGACACAGCTGTCTTCATCTGTTTATTGAAGATGTATTCGGAAGACTCATACTCCGGACCAAATAGCCATCTTGCTTCGTTGATTAATGGATGAAGCACGTGTAACTCATCTGTTGTTTCTTCCCCTGCTAACTTACTGATTGCTTCTATGATAGCCAATCTTCTATCAACCTCATTAAGCACAGCCGCCGCATCACGCACCGTCCATTTTTCCAAGATAGCATTCATGCCCTCGATATCCGACTCATCAAAACACAACAACTTTTCTAAAAGTTCTACTCCGGATTGAGATTGTTGAAATTTGATGAGTGTCTTCATTGCTAAGTTTATAGATTCTTGCTTAACTCTCGGAGATTCCTTAACCACCTCTAAAACAGTCTCTTTCATCTCGACACGAGCAAGAGGATTTACCTTTACCAATTGTTGCCGGACTTCCGTATCAAAATTTTCAGACGCATTTTCTAATATTGAATCAGCATACTTCTTTATTTGTTCATCTACAAACTCCTCTATTTTCTCATACATGTTATTAATTACATCAGACTCTATAAACCCACTCCAGTCTTCCTTGATATAATCCGACAAATCTTCTGATGTTATAATTACGGTATAACGCTTCGCAAGTGCTGTACGTCCGTCCAATATAGCATTATCTCCTAAGGTCCATGATGGATTACCTACTAATCGTCCACTTTGCCATATTGCCACTCCATGAAATATACTTTTCCGCGAACTCTTAGTAGTATCAATAAAATAGGCCTTAAGATGAATGCCAGTATCAGGAACCGATATTTCTTCCACATCGGCGCCTCCACATAAATCCTCCAATTGCAGGATCTTATTATTTACCTCAATAACGAACTCCGGATCATGCAAGAATCTTGCGGATATAATCTCACGTATTCTATCTACATTCGGGCAATGTCTATCAACAATCACTTCTAAACGTGTACCATGCCCCTCGCACGCCTCCTCTTGCTTATCCACTACAGCAAAAGGCTGCGTCTCCACATTTGGCTGTACCGTAAAGATATGCTTTACCCCATCTCGCCATGTAGATACTTTGTACTCATCAGCAAAGCAGAATAAGCCATGCCTTCCTACTCCATTTCGTCCGAACGCAATTCGCGGTTTATGTCCGTCTTCTGGAAATTTTACTTGTTTACCTTGGTCTTTAAGTTTATCATATCGAAGCGTCATCCATCTCTTTTGGAATTCATCTTCTGTCATTCCGTTACCATTATCTTCCACATACAACATTTGATTAGCTGAATCCGGAATAAATATACTCACATGCGACGCCCCTGCATCCCATGCATTTGCAACCAATTCCGTTAATGCCACAGCCGGATCAGTTACAATTTTACCCAGCGAACGTAAGATATAATCTTTTTCAAATAAAGATGGATATACGATTTTCTCACTCATGGCAATCACTTATTTTTCTTTTTCTCAATCAAATGATTTATCAACTGCACACGCAATTCTACGTATGACGGATATTGTTCTTTAGTTAACAATTCATCTTTTATCCGAACAAGTTCCTCAGCAGACATCGCCTTATACGATTGAAACAAAGCGTCAATACAGACTTTCCGATCTGCTACCAATGTTGCGCAATTCAAGTTTAGCGTCTTGATACATTTCACAGCATCTTGTTCACGCTTCGTCAGTGTATCAATAGGTAAAATCACATAGTTTTTCCAATCCGGTTGGCTTTTCTCAATCGGTATAATCTCACCCGTCAGCGAATAATAGAAATAACTCGCGCAATCGGTTTGGCAAATCAGATCCGGAATAATTGCATTGCCTTTCGATTCTCCGCAATGCCGTAACTTACTCTGCATCTTTAACCCTCGTGAATCTACACAACAAGCGAAGATATTGCTATACTCCATCTGCAATTGCTTGCTGCGTTCATCCCCATCTATGTTCTGCGGATAAAGATGCTCGTTATGAGCTGCCGTTTCAGGATTGCCGGATTCGGATTGAAAATGGTCTATCACACGCTGACAATAGCAACACACACCATGCTGCTCTGCTCGTAAGTCTGCATTCAACTGTGCCTTCTTATCAAACTCATTATATTTAACACTCTGCTTGGCATCCTTTCGTGCAGTCTTCCATTCCTGTATGTATTTCGGCTCTGCGTTTTTATGAATATATCGCATACTCAATTCTCTAATTAATAAAACGACAGCAACATATCAGCACGCTTCAATTCGGCATGATTAGCGCCCATCAAACCCTCCAGTACCTTACGCAATTTTTTTGCTTCATCGGTATGTCCATTTCCAATCTCTATCATATGCATATACTTCACAAACTTTGCTTCGTATGCCTCATCCATAGCCGGGACATCCATCTGCTGTAAGATATAATTGGCATCGCGTCCTGTTTGTAACGGGAAGTCATATACTTGATTATCTGCAATTGAGAATATTCTACAATCGCTCAGCGAACTGATAATAAGCGGAGCATGGGTCGTTACTACAAACTGAAGATTCGGGAATGCCCTACGCAAATCATTCGCCACATGGCGCTGCCACTCCGGATGCAGATGCAAGTCCAACTCATCTATCAGCACCACGCCACTTGTTTTTAAAGGTGCATCTGCTCCCAGATGCGGATTGAGCAGATAGGCACGATAAGCTATCTCCATCACCATCGCCAATGTCGAACGTACTCCATCCGATAACAGATGAAACGGCATACGCTCTCCGTTCTCATATTCCAAGCTTATCTCCTGCTGTTTTACGAAATACGTAACCGATTTGCATTGCACGCATTGACGCACAGCCGTATTAACAGCCTCTAAAGCCGGTGACTTTTCCCCTGTCTGGAACTGGTCCAATGTCTCAGTCATGTAAAGATCCAGGAAGAACTTGATATTCGTTCGTTGATCCAATGCATTATAGTAACCGCGCAAACGAGTTCCGCTTTTCAGCACTTTACGTTCGTGGCGTTCTTTCTTATACCTATCCGTCGAGAAATATGCCAACAGCGGTAGATTCTCTCCCTTACCGGCACGTACACTCCTCTGCAACGCTCGTGCATAGTCCAAGATCTGCGTTGCTTCTCCATAACGCGTTCTACCACCGCGAGTCTCTACAGAGCGCATCCACGCCATGGTATTCGGGCCAAAGTGCTCTTGCAAAGGTTCCATAGTGCCGCGCGCGTATACCTCTACAGGAAACTGTTGCTCCAAATGATCCAAGCGGACATCATCATTGACAATACCCGGAACCTCAATACGGTTCTTGTACTTATCCAATCCTAAATACAACGAACCGATAGCCACACGTAGAGCTTCCAAAATAGAAGTCTTACCGGTTCCATTTACACCCAAAAGAACATTGAAGTGCGGATGCAACTCCAACTTCAGTTCCTGAAAGCACTTGAAATTTCTTAATGCGATTGATTCAAGATTCATATATCTATAATTTCGTTATTCAATAATAAATTTCACATTTCGGCGCGCAAAGATACAAAAAAAAAATGACATATACAAATGTATATGCCAAATTTTGCAAAATATTTTAATTTTGTAATCAATATCGCGCTATTTTACCCATCTTCACTTCTATAATACGCTTTTTTATCCTTGCCAATTCGCACATATATGGGTTCACTTGCATGTAGTCGCCTCCATTTTCATTAGCGTTCATAATCAAGCATGTCGTACAATATTTCCGATCTTGGCAAACACTACATTCCTCAAAATCCCGATACTTTAGGTCTCTCAAATGCTTTGTCAATGGCGAATCTTCCCAAATCTGCCTTAATGTCATCGCATTGAGATTACCCAAAACCATTCTCTGCCACCCCTCGCATGGATACACATCTCCCGTATTCGAAATGCATAACGACGATTTACACACCGTACATATCGGCTCGTCATCGCCTACTTTCTTCTGATTAATGGTCCGAATCGCCTCATCATATACATTCGCATTCGTATAGTCAGCATCCAGAACATCCTCAATATCAACCTTTGTTATTCTGCAACCGAGATTTATTCCGGATAAGTCATAACATCCGAATAATGTGTAATCCGAACTCGCCTCTATATTCAGCGATTTTGCGAATTCCAACACCTCTCGATAACTATGAAGATTCTGCTTCATAATCGGACAATTAATCTGCATCGGAACGTTCCGTTTATGTAATTCATGGATGGCACTTATTGTCTTTTGGAAACTCCCTTTATGTTGTGTAATCGAATCATGTACGTCCGCGTCCATAGCATATACTGATGTCTGAACGCAAATCAATGGATTTGAAGCGATTACTTCCAACAATTCCTCGGACAAGCAGGTCAAATTCGATAGTATGTTTACAGATAAATTAGCCTCGCCACATTTGGTTAGAAAAGATTTCAAATGTGGATTAAGCATCGGTTCACCACCACTCAATGTGATATTGATAATTTTCATATCCACACATTGATTGAGCACCTTATCGAACATATCTTCATCCATCATGCTGCGTTTGCATTCAACAGGAATATAGCAATGCACGCAGTTCTCATTGCAGCGACTGGAGATATCCACATGAATACGGGTTAGGCTATACTCTCCCGAAAACACCTCGTTATACTCAACTGGAGCATTGGACTCTGCTTCAATAATGCAAGGCTCGTAATTGTCATACGAAAAGTAATTGGGTGACTTTCCTGCATCCATATCCTCTACACATTCAACAAATCCTTTTTTCGATAATTCTGCATAAAACGCAGTAGCATCCTCGAGTAGCACCTCATAGCTGACACCCGTAAAGATTGTTGTCAGTTTTCTTGCAATCTCATCTATACTTCTATACTCATCCTTCAACTGAGAATAGAATATGCTTCCTCCATGAGAAATCAATAAGTCTCCCACTTTCAAGCAACTCTTCGCAGCAGTATCATAGCCATAATTGCGATTATCTGTCAGATATCCATTCGTTGGATAGGCTCGATATATAATATATGGTAGTTTTCGTACAAACATAATAGATTCAAAACAAATGCGGTAGCTTTTCTTGCTACCGCATTCCACGCGATAACATCAATGCGTTCCGGATGGTTTGCTCGTGCAAGAAGGTCTTCCACTTGGACCTTTACCACAATTTGCCATCTGCATTGTGCTCTGCGCAACAATCGTAGGTCTATTGTATTCCATAACCGATAGTTTTATGGTCGCTCTGTTCCTTCCCACCACGCTGAGCAACCGTTGAGTACGCAGTGGAATTTTATTATTCCTTCACTCTTTAACTCCTTCAACTAGTGCAAGCATATACCCATTGATGTCAATAAACTCATCATCAATATGCCCCCTGAGTTTCATCTGCTCTTCCGTCAGACGCTCCACTCCTTCATTCATTAACTCTTTCACTCTTTCAATCCACCGTTCAAACGGTTCCGTTTGACGGTTACTCAAACTCGCCACCTTGCTCGCCGCCGCATTAGCCGGCATAGAGTATCGAATCCCCAGATAGTACGACGGTACACCTAACAGCGCTGCTTCCCGCGCCATCGAATCACCCGACGACACCAACCCCGCCGCATAGTATATCAGACTGTGTATATCCTCTATCGGCTCCTGCAGCAGAATCCAATCCGCCGGATATTCACCTCTCCGCTTCTTCTCCTCCAGCGAAAAGAGCACCCGCATGTCCGTGGGTATCATATCCTTTATTCCCAATATAGCCCCGCTTGCTTGTCCGGCATAGTTGATCGTCCCCACCGTCACTTCGCGCAGGAACATATACTCTTTCGGCTTCACCCCATATTTCTCTAATACCTCCACCTTCGGCACGAAAGTCCGAGGATTCAAGTACGCCCATTCTTTTCAAAGATTATCTCTTTTCTACTGGGGACAATTTTGCCTCATTACTGGGGACAAATTCCCAACCTTACTGGGGACAATTTGTCCCTGGATAACCGCTCTACTTTCGCGGTATTCACTTTGCCTGTTTCATTGCCTGCTTCATTGCCTGTCGCTTGGTCGCTCACTTGGTTGGTTGCTACTCAACTTGACCTGTATCATGACCTGATCATGTTCACCATCATGGTCACTATCATGGTCACACATGTCCCCTACTTCATCAACTCCGCAACCTGGCACCAATACCAAAACGCTTCCGGGAACGTCTTCTTAAGCTTGTTCAGCCTATTCCACTCCGTCCCTTCTATCGTCAGTCCCGCAACAGCCATCGGATCACCCGGATAACGCGCAATCGCATCCACACTCTTCTCAATCAGCGTCACCATATACGCATCCCGTGCCGCGTCCGTGATAGCCTCGTCGATACGATACTGTCGTCCGTCGTACATGAAATTGCGCATCTTCTTGATTCCTCGCTGCAGAAAATCGAACTGCCACGCATTGATAGCTCCACGCAGCGCAATGTTCATATCCGTCTGCCGGATCCCCGCTATCACCTCCTCCTCCGACATGCTCAAACCCCGATATGCCAACTCCACCGGCACAATCCTGCGGAACACCTCTCCCGTCACATGCATATCGTCCACATGCTCAAATAGTCGTCCCACGTCGTGCAGCTGCTTAATCACCTCCAGCGATTTCTCCTCGTCCTTCTTATAATACGGAATCCCCGTCGAATCTGGAGCAAATGCCGTGAGTTTATCGCCTAAGATATCTTTCTCGGACGGAACGGTAACCTTTGCCGGACTGCCAACCACCTCAATCAGAGGCGTGATCACATCCACTTGCTTCGTCTCGACATACTGATGTTCATCGTACAGCACGTCCAGCAGGATGTACATATCTTCGCGTCCTGTACGGGGAAAAGCCACTTGGTAGAAGAACTTCGAATGCCCTTTCGGGATGTTCGTCCCATCCTGACGACGCTCCACAAGTTCATAGCGCACAAAGCCACTCGCTGCATATTCCTTCAGATAATCCTCTATGTTCGTCTCCGGAGGACAGATGATGTCGATGTCCGTGGACAGACGACTTCCCGTCTCTTGCAACAGCAGCATCAGACTCGTGCCACCCTTGAACACGAACGGACAACCGCTGCGTGCCAACATGTCCAGCAGACTGAACGCACGAACCACACGCTCTATCACGTTCTTATCCGGATAACGCAGCTCCATCGCCTTCGCGCTGATCCATTCCTGTCCAAAACACTTCTCTGCTATCATATCAGTTAAATCTAAAATCTAAATTCTAAAATCACATCGCGACGTTCCGTCGCTTAGCGTAGCGACGTAGTTTCTGCTCATTAATCACATACATCTGCCTTGCCGTATCCGTCATATAACTCGCCTCTATCCCCTGCATGTAATAAAAATCCTTGTCTTTCCGTATATCCACCAGCAACTTCTCCAGTGTCGGTACATAGTACCCTTCCTGACGTGCCAACGGAGCCTGACTCACCAATGCTTTCACCACCACTATCTTCTTCTTCACGTCCACATAGTTGTAAGCCATCTGCTCATCCGGACAGCAGTACACCTCATATCCTACATCCTGCAACTGATGAAACGCACTCTCCACACTATCTCGCTCCACCTCGATGTATGTAGCCTGATTGAATGCCAGATGATGCTGCAGCGGTGCAAACGTCTCTCCGTTATATACGCATAACTTCACCAACGGATACTGCGCATGAATCAAATCATACACTGCCTTCTCCTGTTCTCCCAGCACGACTTGCCATGGATTCTTACTGGATATCGCATAAACTCCTTGACGAACACGCTGCAACTTTCCTTTTACCACCATACGATAAAAGGCTTGTTGAATGACGTGCCGTTCTTCTGCGGAGTTAATAGGCAGAGCCATGTCATGCACATAATCATCAACAGTAAATTGCTTCACTGTTTGTGCATAACGGATAATATGTCCTTCATTATTTTGTGCCATATATATTTGTTAATTTCGTCACTTTTTTCTTATTTGTGACAATATTAACATTTCAAATTTGCTGCAAAAGTAGTATATTTTCTTCAATTATGCAAGTTTTTGACTAAAAAAATGCAAATTTATTTGTATTTTGTAAGGAATAAAAACTATTTTTATTATTTTTGCCACTATGATATGAATGATAAGGGATATGTAATAACATTTATGTTATTGAGGGTAGTTGGTAAGCAAGCTATCTGTAAATTTATTTACAAGTAGGTTGATTAGCAAGTACACTCAAGGCCGTGTAGGCCGATATCCTTTCATTCATTCATAGTGGTATTTTCGTTATTTTCTTCTATTTATTTTCTATTAAATTTAGCATATACTGGTTGATATCAATAAACTCCCCATCGATATGCTCCCGCAACTCCCTCTGCTTCTCCGTCAACCTGCGTACTCTATCATCCGCATGGCCGTTTTTGGAAGTGTCATCTGATGACACGTTTTTTTGAGAGTTATCGCAGATAACGTTTTTTTGTGAGGAATCAGACAGATGATGAGCATCAGCATCTGTGGCAGGGACTTGATTGTCAAGCTGTCTGGATGCTTGCATACAAGCAGATTGAGAAGCAAGGTCCTGGAGGTTGCTATCAGCAACTGTTGATTCCGTGTTTTTGGTTATCTCTTTTTTTGGTTTATCTTCTATATATTCGTGTATCCATTCCTCAAACCCCATCGTCCGCTGATTCTGCAAACTCGCCACCTTGCTCGCCGCCGCATTAGCAGGCATCGAGTACCGTATCCCCAGATAGTACGACGGTACGCCTAACAGCGCCGCTTCCCGCGCCATCGAGTCTCCGGAAGAGACGAGTCCAGCAGAGTAATAGATGAGACTATGAATGTCTTCGATGGGTTCCTGCAGCATGATCCAATCAGTCGGATATTCGTCTCGCCGCTTCTTCTCCTCCAGCGAAAAGAGCACCCGCATGTCCGTGGGTATCATATCCTTTATTCCCAATATAGCCCCGCTTGCTTGTCCGGCATAGTTGATAGTGCCAACACTCACCTCGCGTAAGAACATGTATTCCTTCGGCTTCACCCCATATTTCTCTAATACCTCCACCTTCGGAACGAAAGTCCGAGGATTGAGATACGCCCATTCTTTCAAACAAGCCACCAGCTTGTCTCTTTTATCCAACTCCTGTCCTTCCGGCATCTCGTAAACGATACTATGGTTCTGCGTCGCATACCGGCACATCAGGTGATAATCAGCTGCCTGCGGATCATCCTCAAACTCGTATGCCGGAAAACGAAATATCCGTCCCATCATCCCCACATGCGAACCATTGGAGAATGCCACATCTATCTTCTTCCCGATGCACCAGAAGAACAGCCATACGATACGAATCAGGTTCGCCTCTATGATAGCCGACAACTTCGTCATCCGGTGCCTACCGATGATGCTGATGTCCACGTTCTTGTACTCCGCCAACTCCTTGCGTACGATAGCCGGAAGCTTCCCTCGCCCTAAGGCGGTGACGTACACATGGTATCCTTTCTCCACTAACAACCCGATAAAGGGCTTGTAAAAATTAAACTGCGGTATATGCAGTATGTCTATCCATATATTTTTCATATTCTTGTATATGTAGGTATCATTACTAATTTCGTTGTTAACTCCTCAGCCTTCGGACAAGATCCTTCTACATATCCGAATTGCTTTGCCCAAATAATTGCATTCTTAAAATGCGTCTCCGTCTCAACTCCTCGTTTAGCAAACTCAGCCTTCAAAGCTGCCGGATCATCCGTCCGCACTATCGCCATAAAGGCATTGTCTCCATAGAATGCTCCGTCTATCTTTGCAGCATTCTTCCGCTGCATCTCAATCATCTTCGGAATCTCCGGCAATGCTGCTTTGTACAATCGGCTCACACCGGGAGCCATGCGCTTCATGGAGACTGTTTCATGCACATCCGGTTTGGCCGACTTTTTGAGTTTCATCGTCAACCAATAGAAGCAAGGCGAGTATGCTATCGCCTTTATCAACATGGAGATAAAGAGTTTCACTTGCGCAATGAATCCGTAACTCGGCAACGCAGCATATTGCTCATCAATCAAACTCTTCACTCTTAACTCTTCACTATTCACTCTCAGTATTCCTCCTTCTCCCAGTGCCGGAAACTTCCCCTGATTGATACTATACACCGTAAAATCTCCTTCTGCCGGAAGGCCATAACCGTGGGCATTATCGACAATGATAATCGCTTTCGGCAGACGCTTGCGGATGGTTGATATATCATTCCGTATCCCAAACAGATTCGTCACCACTATCGCATCCAGATCCACCGGCACGGACTCCACATCAATCATTAAATCTTCTGTCACGTCCACGAAGAATGGTGTGCATCCCGCGTTTACCACCGCATTCGCTACCGTATGGCAGTTGTACGCCACCACTCCTACTCTACCACCCTTCGGCAGCGCAGCACGTAATGCCATCACTATTCCCGTCCGTGCATGGTTAAGCAAGTATTCCCCTTCCCGCGCCACATACGCAGTCCCGAACCAGTACTCCCACTGCCGCTTCAACGGAAACCCTATATTCAGTCTTGGTATCATATTTTATCTCCTAAACATCCATTATATTTATATAATGGAGGAACTCACCTCTTTTTACTGATAACTTTACTGATTTTTTTAAAACTTTACTGCAAATTCACAAAAACTTTACTGATTAGTCTTCACTATCCATTTTCCTTTATAGTCACTTCCGTCTCGAACAACCGCGCCACTCTCACGCAGTATCTTCATGTGCTTCTCTATCGCCTTCACGGACAAGCGAAGCGCTTCTGCCATCTGCTCATAAGTTATCGTCGGATTTGCCGATATCAGTTCCAACATTCTCTCCCTACTTTTCCCGTGCTTCCTCTCCCTACTTTTTGCAACATCACTCTCCCTACCTTTTGCTTCATTACTCTCCCTACTTTTCTCTACCATCCGCTCTATCACGCACTCATGCCGCTTCGTCTCCTTGTCATAATCGATCCCTACCAGCACCACTTCTCCCACATACCTGCGCAATGCCTCGCCATAGCGTTTCTCTTTGATCTGCTTTATTGCCGTATCTGCCGACTTATCGTACTTCAACTCCAGCACCACTGCCGGTTTATCCACGTCCCTGTTCGGCACAAGCACCATATCCGCAAACCCTTTACCCGTAGGCAATTCACGAACCATTGTATAATCTTTCCATGCAAAGAAATAAGCCAACTGCAGCACGCATGCCAACGAGTTCTCATCGTTGTATTGCAATATCGACGTGTTGTCCTGATGTGCCTCATCTATCGCTGATGCCACTGCCTCTGCCTTCCCTGCCAACGTATCCTCCAGCAACTGTTCCGAGTTATCCAACAACTTCGCCAAATTACCCCAGTTATTCTTTTTGATTGTCCGCTCAAACTCACGACGAACCTCATAGTTCGGTATCCGTACCGTCTCACGAACATCATCATACGACAGATACCCCAGATGGATCAGCAGCGTCAGCACTGCATCACGGTTATCTATCTCGTGCATATCGTTGGCGAATAATCCTACATCCACTCGCACTTCGTTTCCGGCCAAAAGCTCTACTATCGAGTCACGCAAGCCTTCGAGGTTCATCGATATATACCGCTTCAGACTCTCGTAGGTCGTTGTCGATGTCCAGTAACCGGTTATCTTGCCTTGGTCAATGGCACGCATCACGGCAAAGGGATTATACACCTCCTGCACATCCCCCATCCGGTATCCATCGTACCACCGCTTGATCTCATCCGCATCCTGCTTGTGTTTCTTGCATAGCGCTTGCACTTCCTCCTTCGTGAAACCGAAATACCCGGCTAACCTTCCCGGATTGATCATCGAGAATTCGACGAAGTTATTCAGTGCTGACTCCGTGTTGTACTGCTTGATGGGCAGGATACCCGTCATATATACTCCTGCAAAAACCTGATCCGACAGATAGTGCTTGAATAGATTCCGCAACCACACCACGTACTCATCCATCAATGCCGCGTTCTCCTCATCCCTGCATATCGCGTCCCACTCGTCGATGATCATAATGATCCGTTTGCTCGTTGCTTGCACTACCGTGTATAACCGATCTATCAAGTCATTATCTCTACTGAAATCCAACTCCGGATACAGCAGTGCCATCTCTTCCATCAACTCATCATTGATGGCATCCACTATGTTCTTCCCTCGCAGCGAACGTCTGGTCATGTATGATGCTACATCCAGATACAGCACCGGATACTTATTGATGAACTGCTCGTACGATGGTTCTTGGGCTATCTTCAGGTCGTCAAACAGCGCATGGGAATCTACACTCTCATCGTAGTACGCACAAAGCATCTTTGCCGCAAGCGACTTACCGAAACGTCTTGCACGACTCACGCACATATACCGGTTTTGTGAATCGATTACGCTGTTGACATGTGCGATAAGCATACTCTTATCCACATACTCAAACCTCCGCACTTGTTCAAACTCACTCTTTCCTATATTCAGTATTTTTCCCATATTGCTTTATCAATTATTCCCATATTGGTAATATTGTTAATCGTTGACCTACAACCAATGAAATAAAATATTTTTTCTATTTTTGCATTAAATAGAAATGTCATCCGTGGATGTGAGGATTCATTTTGTAGAGACTATTGTAAGTTTACTTAAGAATAGGCTATAGAAAATGGATACTCGTAAGAACTGCAAGTTCTATTTCTATTTAATGTATTTTCGATATTTTCTTCTAAAATTGTTTTTGATGTTTTTTGATTTGTTTTTTCTGTCGTTTTTGATTTACAAATTTTAGGACCTTTTGGGTAATTTTGGACCAACTAAAGTATATTATTTTTTGTATTTTTGCCATTGATAGTAATTGACATCTTGGATGTAAGGATTTATTGTGAAGAGGCATCTATAAATTTATTTATAAGTGGCTATTCAGAATAAAGACTTGTGGTGCTGCAAGCACTATTACTATCAATGTTATTTTTAATATTTTCTTTTTTGGTTTACTATAATATATCTGTTTATGTCGCGTATGCGTGTTTTATCTGTTTTTTTCTACTTGAGTTTCTTAAGGAGTTTGACTCCAAGCACCCCAATCCGATACAACACCGGCTTCGTCACGCACAAGAACCGTCCATGCTCAACCTCAACGCCTCCAAACCTCGCCTTAAAATCTCGTACTCCATACGCCTCATCCGGCTTCCCTGCACCCATCATGTCGAACCTCGCGCACCCATGTTCTGCAGCATACTTTATCCCCGCATACGTCGCATAGCTTGACGGATACACATGCGGATAGACACCGTCTTCCCCACACACGAACCACTCATATACGCATTTGTTCGCTTGCTCCACGCATACCGTGCCCCCGATAATCTTTCCCTTGTACTCCGTCAACAGCAAGCGTCCGTCCTTGCGCCTATTTAAAGCTAAGAAGAACGACAATGGGAAGAGCGGTGTTTTCACCTTGGTGCGATAAAGGTTATCCAGCACCTTATAGTATTCACACACCTGTTCATCCGTCGGATGCTCAATAACGGAAACTCCCTCTCGAATCGTAGTACGGACATCGCGTTTCCTACTCTTGCCTAAATTCGCTTCCACGACCTCTACGGAAGAAGTATCTACATGGAAGTTGAGGTGCGGCACATACTCAAAACCTGCTTTTGCAAAAGCGCCCTTCCACTTACTATAATCATTAAAGTTTCGCGTTTCCACATAGATAGCCTCTCCCTTCAACTCTTTTCGCACCGCACACATCAACTCAGTAACCTCTGCTTCAGTACAGTTATCAGCCAATGCCGGACCACCGATAATGATAGCACGACGAGTGAGGAATTGTTTGAAAGCAGACTTTTCAACCGTCACATACCCCACACAAACGGCACGCAAAGTGCTTTGCGCATTTATGGTTTCAAATTTCAAATTGCAAATTCCAATTGCAAACGGCTTGAATAGCTCTGGCATGGAAGCAAAGAACTCATACGCTTCCGGAGTCTGAAACCACGTTCCCGTAGCACTGGCTTTCACCAGCGCACTCCACTCCACCTTATCAATATTATTTCCCGATAATACCTTCATAGATTTTAATAATACGCTTTGCTACTTGTTCGTTACTTAGTTCTAAATCCAGAATGCGCTGTCTACCGTTTGTCCGTTTCCCATAAGTCAACGCTTCTCGCAACAACGCCACCATCTCCTCCAAACTCTTCTCGTCTGCGTCCCATCTTTCATGCGTCTTGCGTGGGTTCCGCAACACCCAATGCCCAGGTTCGTCTCCGAACAGATATTTCACATCTGCGATATCCGTCGCCAAACATGGACAGTTACATACCATCGCTTCCTTCAAAGCTTGCGGACTCCCCTCGCTATGACTCGGCAGCGCAAACAAGTCAGCCCCACACATCCTCAACACGCACTCCGCTCTACTCAACCCCTTCATCTCCACTATTTCAATTTTACTATCCGCATGGTCGTTTTTGGCATTTTTTGAATTATTTTTTTCAGAGGAATCCACAAGTGAAACGGAACAAGATTGAGCGGAAGGCTGTCCAAGAGCTTGTTCTTGAGCAGACTTCGGATCAAAATTGTTGGAACTGATGCCAATCGGTTCGGATTCCTCTTTTTTGGTTATAATAGTATTATCTGTATTTTCGATGTTGTTTTTGTTATTTTCTTCTAATATCTCAACTGCTTCTGCAAGAAGCTTGTAATTCTTTCGCAGATTATCGAATGCGCCTCCAAAAAGAATGTACTTCTTGCCAAGATCCCACCCTAATTGCTTCCTCGCCTCTGCCATATCCATCACCACACATTCCTCCATATTCACCCCGCATGGAATGATAGAGTAGTTCTTCGCCTTGAAATAACTCAAATCCCGTATATGTTGCGCCACATAGATCACATGCATTGCCCTCAATGACATCAACGATGAAGCAAAATTCACCACAGGATTCAGCGTCTCGCCGTTATGGAACGTCGTTACAACCGGCACTAACCCTTGCAACTCAGCCGTGATTGCCGACAACCCATAATGCGCGTGTATCACAGCCGGCTTATACTCACGGATCTTCGCCTTTAGCGCTCCTACTGCTTTCACATAGTTCCCACGCACTAAGAAATACTCCACCTCGCATCCAGCCTTGCGCAGCGCTTCCCCTTGCTCGGTAACGAACGGCAACTGGTGATCCGCAAAGTTGTTCTTGTATCTACTTACCTCTAGTATTCTCATGGTTGTTATCCATTTATATCCATAAATTTCTTCAAATTACCTGTAACGAACTGCGCTGGTTTCCAACCTCCTGCTTTCCACTTATCTACAACAAACGTGTCAAATGCACTTACCGCGACTCCGACAATAGGATTAAATCCCGCTAAATTTGTTATCACGAATCGTAACTTCTTTATTGGCATCCGCTGAACCCATGGCAGTTGCGCAGACATTGCTTTCTGATATTCAAGTATGAAATCTGCAGTATCCGGCAAGTCTCGCTTCCACTGTTTGAACTCTTGAGCTGCATCCAATAATTCCAATATCTCGCCTATCGTTTTCTCTCCGCTATCTACCGCACCCACTAAATCATTAAACGAATTCGTCTCAATTTTCTCAAAGTTTGTTATAGTGCTCTGCTCTCCCAAACGCCTCTCAAGCATATCCTTCTGCTTACATGACATGATAAGCGATTGAGAGGATGACGTACATAGCGTACTCTCCTTCTCTGCCGCAAAATACATCAAACTATACACTTCCCCCATCTCCATCAGGAATCGCTGATGTCTAAAGTGCATATCGTCATATCCGGCTCGTTTGGCTTGCTCTTCCAACTCCCCATACAATAGGTTTGTCCTATATACGAAACCTTTCTTTGCTGGTCTAAACTCATACTTATTTGCCGGATCAAACATCGACATAGATGAACCTATCTCTTCTAATTGCGCTTGCAATATCTTCTTGTGCACAAAATGCTTATAGATATCCTCATGTACCTCAGCTAATGCTTTATCCGAATGCCTATATTCATTGGATAATTCGCGATATCTGCTTGCTATATTTTTCTGCTCCGCGCCCAATTGTTCTGTTCCATACAACTCCTTTAGCGCTTTCTCAAAGACTCGCTGACGCATATCTTCGTTTTGTAGAAAGAACGTCCATATATCTTCGCCTTGCCCTGGTATTGCGGCACAAGTGATAGGATCTATCAATACATAAATATGCAATCCATAGTCGCATAACCGTTGCAAATCGTTTGGTCCAATTGCTCTCCATAGCTTAGCCATTCCATCTATCCCCACAATCAAGTTTACCTCATCGTAGAACAAGAGGCATTCGACAATATTACCAAACGTGTGGTTAGTATGATCTAAATTTATGGTTATAGAATGAAACATATCTACTTACATCATCACTCTCCGAATTAAACCTGGCAATTCCGGAAAATCATTATACCAGATAATATTAATTCCAAACTCCTTCATCATGTATTCTTGTTTATCCCAATGCTCTTCATTTACCTCATCCCTACTCTCCTTTTTCAATTTCTCCTTCCGCAAAAATACATAATGCGGATATACGTCCTTCTCCGTCCGTGAGATACCTTCGTCGGAACGAGAGAAATCTAACAACCGACGCAAATTCGGATCTGACATTGATAATCCAATGAAGAAACAAGTTGTGTTGTTCAACGCATATAGTTGCACTACATTTGCCCAGTTATGACTATTCTTATACAGATCATGATAGTCCTTCTCGCTTAATATGGGTGTTGATGTTATGTCGCGTTGCGAAATCATACCATGCACATGATATATCGGCAAGCGCTTTGTCGCGTCTCTGTTCTTTCCATAAATCGAATAATACTCATCATATCCGATCTCTTCCAACCCTGTCTCTATCAAATCGTCGTAATTGTATGTTATCACATGCGTTATATTCTCCTTCCCTTTGTCGGAAGCAATAACATTGCATAATGTATTGACTAATTCGGAATCATGTACGTTTCCATAAAGTACTTCTTTTATACGTTCTGAGAATTTACTCATATTTCCATATCCGTTGAACGCATATCGGCCTACCACTATACTTGAATTAGCGCATGCATCTACTATTGCTTTAGAGTTCTGCTCCGTGATATAATCAAACGGTTTCTTCCCTCTTGGTTTGAACATACCATCCAATAGTGTATCCCATGTTGGCAATCCGGCATCTACTGACACTCCCGCTCCCAAGAATAATGTCACACGTTCATTCGAAAATGCATGATGCGCATTTTCTACAATCTTTTCTTGATTCTTTTCGCGAATATCAGCATTCGACTTTATAAGCAATACAGATGGCTTAATTGATGGTTTTTCTGCCTTCTTGGTTAATCCTTCTTTAATTCTGTTACTAACAAAACGCTTAAATCCAATCCATGAGTAAATTTGAATTCCGTTCGGCGTATACACTTCCGACGCGGCTTGCGTCAATGGATCGTGCGGTTTATAAATCAATACTATTTGATTGGGAACTATGCTTTGGTCATTCCGTTTGCGCCATTGAAGCATACTTTGAGCCACCTTATAGATAGAATCCGGCATCAACGTATATTTAAACTCCACTACTGTCTTCTCTCCCCATCCAAACGCAGCACATCCTTTCTCCAAGTATAAATCGAAGACCATAGTTTCTACTCTATAGTCTACTTGTGCAAATTCGATCTCTTCGGCTGTTAAGTACTGACGAATATACGCATCAGCATCTTTCTCGAACTTTATCGCTGCTATTGCTAAATCTTTTGCATCGAGTGCCATATCTCTTGATTTTTAATAAGTTTTGTCTATTGCACAATATATTTCTAATTATAATGCATTCGCATATAATCATCCTGCGATTGCTCTCGTTCTATATCTTTTTTGAGATACTCTATTTCTAACTTAGCCCTTTCCTGCACCGCTGGATATTTATGATTCAGGTATAATGTCCACACACGTATCATATCTTCATGAAGCGATATGGTCGAACCCGTCCAAGACATCGTATTCATATTCGATGAAATGCCGGACAACGTCTCGGATTTATCTCCGTAGGTATCTATCATCCATTTTAAGATATCAGAGAAATCCACCATCTGTCCATTCGCATCATACTTAAATACTGGTGCCATACATGCTAATACATGGATTGCTCTATCATCCTTAGCACACATCTCCTTTATTCGCTCTTCTTTCACATACCTGAATAATGGTCCTTCTCCAAACCCAAATCCGGAACCTATGACGTATTGCACGGACATGAAGAAACATATTTGATTTACCAATGCTTTCGAGAACTCTTCCCATATCGCATCTTGATAAGGCTCTTGCAGTAACTCCTCATACAAATCACCAATTCCGTCATTGTGAACAACCTGTTTAGTCGTGATGGCTATTACCTTTCTATTGACTGCTACTCCAAACTCAACATCGGTGTCCTTATATTTCTCTAAATACGATTTTATCAAGGACATCTCTTCATAGTTACAATAGCCGTGCTCATCCACCCAAGTCGTCTCTAATAGCAACCTCCGTACATATATATGCAATTCATCACCCAATGCATTCGTTCCGTATCTATGTCTCATTACAAATCGCAGCATAGAGTCATACTGTTCCGGGAATTGTTCCATTAGCGATGGCAGCAGAATACGCATTTGTTCATTAGTTACCCCATATAATGCATCCAAATAGGTTGCTATATATTCGAAAGACAATTCTCTATGCTTATTTAGAGCCAATAGATGCATATACGATGTCATCGCATCATCTTCCATAGCCCCCATTGCACGAACATAGGCTGTCTTATAGCCACTCTCCCATAGCCTCGCGATGAATTGTTGCGCACATTGAGATTCCTTGTACCTCATCAACAAACCATTCACAAAGGACGAAAAGAAATCATCCTTCTTCTGCTCTACAAAATTCCAAGCGTTGTTTAGCAGTTCTCCTAATTGTTCTTCGGATAGTTCGTTCTTTAACTCATTTAAGAACATTCCTTCTCCGTTTTGCATCGCTACTAAGGATTCTATCTCATCTCGGTTGCGATAGATCCTTTGATCTACAAATCGTTTTGCTAATGGAGCCAACAACTCATGTGCCTTGGCATAGATATCTTTGTCTTCGCCGACATGATCAAATACCTTCCTTCCTTCATATAATAAGGCATCCGCAAAACTCTTTGGCTCTAATTTCGCCAAATATTCTTCAATCCTTCTTATCTGCTCATCGATATAATCTGCCTTGTGATGTCGTAGTATATGTCCCAGCAATTCATACATTTTCTTCCACGATACCTTCATGTCGGGAAGCACCGTATCTATTATTTTAAAAAGATAACACTCCATAAACCCGACATCTCGCCAATCATAGACATGCGATTCGGCTATCTCACATACATCATTTAATATACTCTTGTCTTGCGCATACCATGTTAATAGCAAGTCGAAGCATTTGTTCCAATATCGATATACCTCTGCATGGTTCGGAATGAAGGGTGTTCTATGATGCCATCCGAATCGTTCTGCTCCTCCCATTCGGGTGAAATGGCGATTGCGGAATGCTACGTTTATTGCACTCAATGCTAATGCTTTGTGCCCATTGTTCCATAACTGCTCTATGGTCGTTGCGCGTTTATCCAAATCAACTTCCGTATCCGGCAGCTGAATCGGGAACAATTGCATTAAGCACCCACGCGAATTATTCGACCAACTCTCATTCTCGGCTTCTGCAAACTGTGTCAAAACCACGACAGCATCATCGTAACTCTCTTGCGCAAAACATAACTTAGTCAGAGCCCATACGAGATTGCGGCGAATATTTCCCTTTATATTTCCTCTAATCCAATCCGTATCTTTATCTCGGAATATATATCGTAGGCATTTGGCTACTTTATTTGGGTTCACGGTGGACATAGCGAGAAAGAGCCGTGAGCCCATTTCAGAACTAACTACTTTCTCGCAACAAAAAGACCCGTTGGGGATACTTGTTAATCTGCCTATTACATCCGATGCCGCATCGCTTTCTTCCATCATCTCGATACGCTGGCTCATTCCTTCGCGCAAGTCTCTGCATACATCTTCAGGTTGTGCCTGTATGTCATCTATCAACTCTTCCAACCCTTCGGATGTCATCTCCTCGAACCATTGAGATACCAGATACACTGCCAATGGGAACGGACGCACATTCAACCACGACGGAGTTTCTTCTATTAATTTTCCTCTAAATCGTTCTCGCGTTTTAGAAAAGAGTCCACGCAATTCAAATCGATTGAGTGTGGTGATATGAGTAATCTTATCAGTATTGATTATATAATTATAGGCTCTCTCGTTGAAAATTTCGGTTGGCATCGGTTGGAACAATGCCATAGCACGCATCGCATGCATCTGATTGGCATCTCTATCATCGGATGAGTCTCGCAGTAATTTCTCCACCAGATTCTGAATATTATCCATTCGAACCTCTCTACGTTCATTATAGGTTTTCACCAATAGAATTGCCATATACGGGAATCCGTCCGCAAGTGTCTGTATTTCCCTAACAATATCACTGGTAGGACTGCTTGCTACGATATTTCTTTGAATATATTCATTTACCCGCTCCTTTAATGAGGATGCTTCTAATGTGATATCATCGCAACCCGGAATCGGTTCGTATTCGTACGGTTGATTATTGACTGCCACCAGACGGACTGGGTACTGATTGCCTTGAATATACTTGCTGCATCGCTTTAGCAGTTCCAACGGACAATCATCGATGACGATGGTATCTATATTACTACCGGACACTTGAAGTAAAAGCCTCAATTCATCGTATACCGCATCCTCATCCTCTCCGGATTTACAGTAATACACTTTGCTTAACAAATCGGCAGAAATAGTAGAGTCTGTATATGCCTCGTATATCAACCTGGATTTACCAAAACCGGGTAATGCGGACAATCGGATGATTCGCGCTCCGGAAACAATCCGTTTCTGGATGTCCATAATTGCATCGTCCTTAATATATTCTCCCTCTTGTACCTCCGATAAATAGACTGCAATAGGTACTATATTTTTGGGCGATGATATGGATTTGCGCGATACGCCATTCTCCCCATAATCTGCTTTCGGTATAAATTCATTTCTGCCGTTAAGTTCAAACCATGTATTGGATCTCCATCTTTCTGACAAATTATAATCTACAATCATAAAACCATTGAGATACTCATCCCAACGTTCCCGCATATTAGCTAAATTCAACCCGGGTGCGATATTAAAATAGGTATATCCCTCATCTGTTTCTATCCCATTGTCATCTCCTTGATGGGTATGTCCGATAAAACATATATTCACAAAACTCGTCAACGCATTGCAGATAGCCACCTGTTGGTTCCTATCATCTATATCCATGAAATGATTGTGGCTCACTACTATATTGATAGCTCGTGGATTCGTACGAACCTTTCGGTTGAAATCCATTATCTGATCTCGTTCTATCCATACATATTCCTCACTTGTACATGTTGCCCACGTGGAATTGAGACTCATTACATGAACTATCTGCCCGTCTAAATTTATGGTGTGATACGATGCTAATTTATCTTGTTCATAACTATGTCCTGCAACTGCATTTTGTGTATAATAATCCTTTTCGTATTGCTTATATTCTTCTATCCAAGGTATTGACTCCTTGCTGATTATGCGATAATAAAAATCGCTAAACTTCCCCGCTCTGTTTTCTGATTGAGCAATAGCCTTATCTTCAGCCGGAACCTCCGCTCTATTCACCTCATGATTACCCATAGTCATGATAAATCTATCCTTTGATAGTCCAAGGCTATCCATCAGAGGTGTTATAAAAATGGACTCAAACGCTTCTAACCCATCTCTTATACTACTAAACGAGTTACCGTCTCCATCATGTCCGCTTTTATCCAAGAAATCTCCGGAAAAGACAACCAAATCTACCTTTGGCGCTCCCGACGCTTTGATTTCGGATAGTTTCTCTACCATCCGTTCTCTCAGCATTTCCACCGCAGCCTTCTTGTCATTAGACAAATGGACATCTGAAAAATGTAGTATTCGCATAATAAAATAAAATTTGCCATCAAAATTTTGTGCCTAAAATACGCCACGCCTATGCCAATCCTCGTCCTGCCATCTTAAACCAGTTCCATGCAATAGCCCCTATAAACATCAATATACACCAATACGTAAACCATCGCTTGTATTTCGCTTTTGTCACGGCGATACTCAACCCATACGCAGCAAACATCATCTCAAATGGCATCACGGGTTGATGGAATCGTTCGGAATGGGCGAACGTACTCATCGCTAATATAACTAGATATCCAAGCATAAACGACAATGGTAACATATGTTCTCGCCATTTGCCGGATATCAATAGCATTATCATGGCAAAAATAGTAAAACACGACATGATGTTTTTAATATAATTCCCTCCATTCAGCAACTGCTGCAAATCTTGTCCTTCATATGGCTTCACCATCGATGGGAATGGTAAGGTGAAAATCATGGGAGCAAACACTGCCGTACCGGCATACTTCGCAAATGCATTTCCATTATCACGCTCACCTCGCCATTCCATATTGCTATGTTGCTGACCGGATTGCACTTGTTCTAACAAATGACGGCTTTGTTCTTCTATTCGATTTCCGGCCACTACGCCTATTAATAACACTGCCAACATTCCGATTATTATACGCTTTCCCCAACTCACGACCTTAGAGGAACTCATCACAGCAGAAAACATTAACGCTAATAATGCTACTAACCCTAATGGCATACGGAATGTAAAGATTGCTGCTGCTATCAACAATACCGGAATGACTTTCCATGCAGTGAATTTCCTTGAACGCAACATCTGTTCAGCTTGTTCCACAAACAATACTCCTAAGAACACCATCTCGACCTCTTTTAAATGGCATGTGCAGTAGTACCAGAAATTCGGCCAAAGTGCACAAAAGATGGCGGCTACGCGGGCCGTTTGATCCCCAAAATTTCGTTTTGCTAATCGATATATGAGTATTACCGTCAGGGATGACCATAGGCATTTCAATATACGTACCATAATGATACTATTGCCTGTCAGCCAATATACAAATCCCACATAAACACCATACCCCATATCATCAACATTGCTATTGCCGGACCAGTTAGATATTAAATCATAAAAATGGAAATTTCCTTCATTTATTTTATTTGCCAGAAAAATTCCCAATTCATCATAGTATATCGCATCTCCATTCTCAAAACCAAACGCATCTCCATAATTAGCTTGAAACACCCAATAAAGAAGTAGCGTAAATGCGACACGGGAAATAAAAGATATTAAAAATATCTTCTTCTCAAATGCTTTTTCTTTACGAACTTTAACGATGGATGTATATTGAATTGCGGTACTCCCATACAAAAAGAACACCATGACAGCTACTACTCCGGATAATATATAGTACCAAGGCAGACTATGGGCCATGTACAACAAACTCACTGCGGCAAGAGCGAGTATGTACACAACTATCGAATATTGCGTTAACCATTTCGGAAACGCATCCTGCATCCTTCGCGCTCCATTCATTACCATCTTCCGCATCGGCATCCGCGGCATCGGTGGCTGATTATTTACATATTGATTATTGTTCATCCTTTTAACTTACAATCATGTACATTTTCTAACACTCTTTGCAGTATTTCTGCAGTATGCTCTCTATAATTATATTCTTCTCCGCCCAAACATCCTTGGAATTTCACGTCTGTTCTCCCTCCTCCATCGTCTTCTTTGCCCACCATAATAGCTTCATTCCCAAATTTTAACATTCTGCTCAAAATAGCGGGTACTGTCAATATGAATGCTCCTAATAATTCATACCGCTTAGGATTCTGTTGTACGAAATACATCAGCCTACTGGCTTCGATGCGAATATTCAATCTAGTCAATACGGCCAGCAATTTCACTATAGGTACTTGAGGATTTATCCAATATGTACCTAACCGTATATCTTCTGTTGTATACTGCTTTTCTATATCATCAAGCACATTCACAACATCTCTAATAGATAGTGCCGATAATTTTTCTTTTAAAGTACTCTTTTCGCCCTCCAACTGGTGATTGACCCATGGATATTCAAAATCCTTATTATCCAATTTGCACTCTGTCTTTATAAAATCAGCCAAAGCCTCCACAGCTAACCGCGTCATCGAATACTCAAACATATTGTGACTGGTAAACTTCGACATATACCCCTCATAATTCGCGCTTTCTCCATAAAAATGGTAGAAGATATGCTCTGTCACTTCATAATCTAGCACAGCCACAATATTATCAAATCCAAACTTATTCGAATTCTCATCTTCATCAATATGTGCACCTAACACATTCAAGATTCGAAACAAGTGCCCAGGATCGATTCGATCCAAATCCTCTATTATCAGCACACACTTCTTACCATGTTCTTGAATCTTTTGAATGATTGCTTTGATAGCTTCGGTATATTGATCTTGTTCGAAGATACTACCTTTCATGCCCTCAAAACGTTCAAAATATGTATCGATAGCCACTTCGTCATTTACCTTCCTAAATATCTGAACCGGCATCATCGCCAATTTGGATATTTGCTTAATCGGAACCACTCCGTATGTTTCCGGCAATACATCTATCAATTTCTCATTAATATCCAACAAAGTATCGATATTAAAAATAGATTGAGCTACTGCTTTCCAATTAACATTTCTAAACTCAGGCTCTTTCGTTAACTCCACCAGTACATCTCGTTTGATGTATTCAAACACATCTTCGTTTGTCGCAACCGAATAGTTAATCGGATGCAGCACAATAAACACCGTGTTCTCTTTATGCTGCTCTATATACTCCTTCAGGAAATAGGTTTTCCCATCTCCAAACTTCGCAGAGAATATCGTTCTCGGATTATTCTCTAAATGCGTCTCAAATCGTTCTAACTCCGATGTTATATCTATGGCCTTCATATTAAAAATATCAAATCACGCTTTGCTTGCGCTTGGTCTCCGTACTCCATCGATGATTAACAATTGTGGTTTCTTGTTGTCATCCGGCATATTGGCATGCACTTCTTGTAATCTATTAATCTCCTTATCGTCATCCGGAGACATACGCATTACCATATATATGCCGTCTTTTGTGTCCTCCGCCTCCATATACCATGGTAATTGAGTTGTTAACCCGTGTATCAGTTGACTATTCGATGAGAGTTTTACTTCGATTATCACCTTTTTATGGGCACCGGATGAAAACTTAAAATCCAACCTTCCACATCCCACATCTGATTCTCGATTCAAGTCGATGTTACTATATTCGCAATAAGACAATGCTATACTATAAAAATATTTTTGAACAAAATCTTCATCCTGCGGCACGTCACCATTATATAATATTGAACTCAAGCGTCTAACTTCAATCAAATGCTTAAAATGCTGACAAATACGAATAACGACATCCATCACGTTTTGTTCAGTAGGCTTTGGTAAGTCTAACGGATATTGAGAAGCACAATTCTCTCCGGCAACATTTGGTAATGTCAACAAGTCTTCAAACTCACTAGCCTCACTGTATACAATTTTTCCTTCAATCAACTGCTGCAAATCGATGTATAGGCGCATTCTGTTCTCTCCATCCTCAATGCTCTCAATCAGCGCCTTATAGTAATCTGCTCTATTAGTTGAGAGATCTCTCTCGCGTAATTCCGCGATATAGGCGCTATATGTAGGAGGTAATTCTTCATTGTATTTCATTACCTGATTATAAAAGTCAGAACCTTTGATATAGCAAACCGCTCCTTCTGTCGGACCAATTATGCGCCAAAGTCTATTGTATGCTTTAGTCCAATCTGTTTTATCGGAACTTGGAATTACCCATGGGGTACGGAGCATTTTAGATTGTAAATTTGGATCATATATATAATCGCACCCTTTTTGCGTCAAGACCATACGTTCAGGAGAAGTTCCTACGTACTCAATATATCCCGTATTTACAAGACCAACAAATACGGTATTAAATAATTCCTTTTCCTTCGGATTTAAGTTGGGCAATAGTAATGACCTAACCACATTCATCAACACCATTTGACCCGTTCCGCATTTATTCTTGCGGAATAGATCAAATATAGCCTCTGCCATTTGTCTTTCGTTAGTCATCATACCTTATTTTTAACTCAAGTCACTAATCTCCATATATGTACACAAAATCAGCGCGCAAAATTACAAAAAAATTCCCACATATGCAAGCATATGGGGAATAAAATGTATTTTTTCTTCATTTTGTCGCAAAAACAGCATATAAACATGAAAAGTGCAGGAGAAATTAATCCCCTGCACTCCCGCTAACCACTAACCGATAAACGCTCATCGTTATCAGTTACGCGGGTGCTCCTGATCGTAGGCTGCGCCTCTCTTTTTTTGATCTTTTTTGTAAGTCGTAGACGTTTTTTTTGTAAGGGATCGGGATGTATCTACATAAAGAAACAGCCAACCTATTTGTCTGAGAAGAAATCGTACCTCGCAGGGGTTAAGAATTTACTCTCAAGCAGATAGATTGACTGTTAATTTTGAGTCGCTGTCATGCGACTACCGATTCCGCGTTTTCGATTATGATGCTAAAAAAGGAAAACTCGCTGCGCTCCATGGAAAACAAGGCGAAAGAATGCTAACCCGCATTCATAGAGATAATCCACAAAGATTGTTCATAAATAGATTTACAACGAATCCTTTTGTATTATCTCTCTAGTATGACCATAGATGTCATACCTTTCGCCTTCTTAAGAAAACGTACCGAAAACCCATGCGGCGTGTAAGTGTTATCTAAATAATGTTTTCTTGCCGAAGGCTGTTTTCTTGCCCTGTTTTCTTATAAGGAATCCGGCAAAGAATTTGCTATATCATTAAGCAACAGACTGTCCGGGAAGCTTGTTCACGAGCAGTCTGATGATTATGGATATAAGAGTTGCTGTTTGGCAACTTGGATTCCGCGTTTTCCTTTTATTAGGGGAAAGTGTCAGAATACGTAGAGTTTGCCTTCACAGAAATGATACCGTTCGATTTGCGCTCTACGTTCCGTGCCGAAGTTCACAAGAATGGCTATGGGGAACTTGGTAGCACGTAGATAACCGAAGATTTGATAGTGCTCCCGTTCCGATAGTTGAGTGATGGCTTTACACTCAACGATGATGTTGCCAACCGGTGATTCAACAACAAGATCCATCTTGAGGTAGGCCTCGAGTGGTTCGCCATTAAAGTTAGGATGGAACTGGTACTCCTTATGCACTTTCAACCCTTGCTTTAACATCTGCTTCGCCAACGCCTCCTGATAAATATACTCCGGCAACCCAGCACCCAACTGCTTATACACCTCGTATATGCAGCCTACTACATCGTAAGAGGCTTTCACCAATTCGCTCTTCTTCGGCTCCTCTACACTCTCCATCCTCTCCGGCTTCTGCGGAAGCATATCTTTTACGTCTTCGATCTTCATAATTGTTTCTTATATAAACACAGACGCAGCATTCCTGCCGCGTCTATAACTATTGCCTCATTCTCTCTATAAGCTTTTCAACCCATTGCTTAAACTTTGGACATTCATTAAGCATAACTTGAATACCAATTTCTATCGCGATAGCATTACCATCGATAGGTTTTTCGTAGTCTGGCTTGATTGCCAATATGCGTTTGGAAGGAGCTCCAGTAGGAGACGTATTAATATCTTCCGGATTGCTAAACTCATCTTTTATCAATTGAATCTTTTGAACCTCCTTTTGAGACCAATACTTCTCGAAACCTTTGATCGATGAAAATATTAAAGCCTCAAATTCATGCATCTGAATATACGGAATGAAACGCCTATCAGATATATCCTGTGCCATGGCTTCTTCCATCAATTGCGCTTGTCGGTAATGATTCTTTTCGTCTTTCCACGTCTCACGCCCAGGCATATGAGATTGCGGAATTCTGAAGAAATCAACAAATGTTGTCACTAATAGATTAGAATCTCTCGAACAAAGCAGATTCTGTACATCATTACGTAGATGTTCGTAATTCACAAAACCACCCTGCCCTGAGTGTATCATAAGTGGTTCAACCAAATGCTCATAGCCAACTTGCTCTTGTATATACGGAACCAATACCTCGTTTACAAATATCTGTTCCGACACCCCCTCTACAATAATCTCAACTCTTTTCATGGCTGTCCTCCAATTATATTCTTCTCCCAAATTGTGCCTACACCATAATTCTTCAGCCAAACCGCCAAATCTTCACTCTTTAGGTGTTTAAAAATAGTTGAGCCTTTCTCTCTGTCGGACACCAAAATATCTTCGGGTTCAAAACAGTTCACCAAGTTTACAGATTGAGTTGCAATTATCACTTGCTTACCCTTTGCAGCAACCTTACGGATAAGACTTGCCAACATATTAATTGCAGCTGGATGTAAACCTAATTCAGGTTCATCAACAATAATCGTCTCAGGAGGTGCCGGTTGCAACAATAGCGTAGCCAATGCAATAAAACGCATTGTACCATCTGATAAACTGGTTGCATCCATATACATATCCGATCCTTTTTCTTCCCAAGTCAATGCAATGGTATCTGGAGCCACCTCTCGTGGGGCCAAAGTGAAACGCTTAAAATATGGCGCTATCATGCGTATCACCGCTTCTATCATCGCAAACTCTTGAGGAGCCTTCTGTTGTAATTTGTACAAGAATGCAGGTAGATTGCTCGCATCGTGACGAAGCATTTGATTATCATCGATCTTACATGGTCTGCGCATGGAAGAACTTGCACTCGTATCATGGAAATGATATACCGTAAAACTTTTAAGGAAATCCTTTACATATCCAGCTCTCCATTCAACTTTATTTACCAGTTCAGATTCTTTTGTGGCCTTATCCCATATTGTTCTGCTCCACTGATCATACCGGCACAACGTATCTCCTCGACTATTAAAAAAGTCACCTGTATTTTCCAAGTACAGAATATCTCCAGCCGCTGGTTTAAGCGAGAAGAAGAATGCATTTGTATCAGCAAAATTAAACAAGCCGAAGATATTCTCCGACACTTTGCTTCCATTATGTAGCAATTTTTCTGCACCTCCGTGTTCAATCACGTATTCTCCTAAACGCTGCTGATAGATTTTGCTCAGCAACTCAAAGAACGTCACAAAATTGCTTTTGCCAACGCCATTGCTACCAATTAGGATGTTAATGTTCTTTAGATTGACAGTTGCATCCTTAATGGATTTAAAATTCTTTATTTTTACTTGCTTTATCATATGGCACACCTTTCTTCTGTGCACACTACTCCAATTTGGGCGCAAAGATACAAAAAAATTTTCACATATCAAAATATTACGTCAAATATTTGATGTTTTTGTTTGATTTTTGTCAAATTTGGTCACTTTACCCTACTCTTTGCACCGATTTTTAATTACAATGATTGTTTTCTTACCGGTTTTCGGACTCGTTTTCTTAAAAGGCAGCAGTATGGTGTTTACACCAGACAGTAGATAAGCATACAAGGATTTGTCTGGGAAGAAATCGTACCTCGCAGGGGTTAAGAATTTATTCACAAGCAAAAACTTGGATGATTAGATACAGGGCGTAAGACCATGCTGCCGCGTTTTCCTTTACATATAGATACACAAAAGAGGAGCTCGGAGAGCCCCTCTGCTGAATTCGTTAACTCGTTAACTCTTTCATTCGTTACCACGTTAGCTTCTCGGATGCTCTTGGTCATAAGCTGCACCCTCCACCATCCAGTACCAAGCCTTGAGAGTCTTCTTACCTCCGGCGAGATCCTTTTGGGCGATGAAGGCTTGCTGATCGTTCGTGATCTTGCTCAGATCCTTACTACGCGTGCTGACTGCTTCTGCCACCGTTGCGAAGCGTACACGTGCATACAATTCACGTGCACTCGGTGCAGTACTGCGCTCTACTTTCTTGCGCAGGTACAGACGGTTACAGTTCGGGTTCTCCGTTGCTGCTACGCGGTGCGTACCCAACAGCATCTTGGCGCAACTGTGCTGTCCGTTCTTACCCGGTTTACTGAGCGCTCCGGATACAGAATCAATACCGGCGCTCCATTCTACTTTTGCCATTTCGTGCCAACCATGTTTTACCTCCGATTGGCGTAGAGGGGTTAAAGTTTAGTTAATGTTTGTTCGTTAAGATTTAGGTTTGTGCTCCACATGTTTTTTGAAAGTGGAGCGCAGCGCAACGCTTTTTTGAAAGTGGAGTGTAACGCAACTATTTTTTTGACAAGGCAGCAGTACGATATTTATATCGGACTGGAAGGTGAACAGGTAGATATTCGTCTATAAGTCTTGCTTATAAGCGGATAGATAGCTGTTTACATTCAGGCCATGTGGGCCGTGCTGCCGTTTTTTGGTTTATCTTATTGTTCTCGTGGTTTTCTTCTCCGTTTTCTTAAAGCGAAGCGCGTTTTCGGTTTACCCTCTCGGATTAGCCGTTGGCCTGGTCGTAAGCCGCCGACTCCAGACTCCAGATGTAGGAGCGCATAGTCGTCTTACCACCAGCCGTGTTCTTCTGCGCGTTGAACGCTGCAAGATCAGCCGCTTGCTTCGAGGTGTCTTTCAGACGTGCGTTCACAGCTGCCGAAACAGCGGAGAACTTAGTCCGATGTTCAACCTCATCTGCCGAAACAGGAGTCGAACGGGTCACGGAGTTGAGTCCGCGGAGATACATACGATTGCACTTACCGACTTGGGTCGTGGGTGCTTGACGGTGGGTAGCCAGAACCATCTTCTGGTCTACTGCGTGCGGCGATTTCTTGTTGATCTTCGTCAATGCGCCGCTCAATGAGCTGACAACGTCAGCATAAACTGCTACTGCCATTTTAATTAAGGTTTTGGTTAATAATGTTAGTTAATTTGGTTTAAAAGGAAAACTGCTTCGCAGTAATCGTGCTTCAGCTAAGAAAACGCGGCCGCATGGTTTACAACCTGCATCTAACCATCCAATTATCCGCTTGTATGCAAGCATCCAGACGTATCCTTGTATGTTTACCTGCCAGATGGTTATAAACAACCATCCTGCTGCCTTCTAGAAAACGAATTCGAAAACTTTTCTTTCACGCAAATATGGCAACCACCATATTTCTCATCGCGTGAAAGTATAAAATCAGATGGTTGTCTGATTTTCGAGGGTTTGGGGAGGATAGTGGTTTTTAAGCAATTACGCGTAGGCGCTGCAAGCGACTGATGATTCCGCGTTTTCGGTCATCTTACTTATCCTTGCGATGCTTCTCCACATGGTAGAAACCAAGTGTAAGAATCTTCAGGATGATTTCGTAGAGGACTTTTACCCAGTCCTTGTCTTGATTGTCATTTGCCATTTCTTCAAAGATTTTTTTGAAAGTGAAACGTTTTTTGTGTTTTTTCTGATGATTGATGGCCGCAAGATTTTTGGGATTTTTTTGAGATTTTTTTGTAAGGCAGCAGGATGATATTTATATCATACTGAAATGGAAACAAGTAAGCATACATCTGAAAGGCTTGCTTTCAAGTGGATGATTAGTTGATTACATTTGGATCGGTAAGATCATGCTGCCGCATTTTTGGTTTACTCTAATCTCAATAATCAATCATCAGTTTTTTTTTGTTTTCTTCAATCACACCAACATTTAAGTTAGTATAATTGCATATCTCCAACCGCGTTTCTTCATGAGCCGATTGTTCTGCCAACCATCTGGAAGTGATTTGTTGTTCCATGTATGGCGACACAAGGATACAGCCTTTACTGTGCTCAGGTTTCGTCCCGCGATGGACTCGTATGCCGCTTCGTCCCGGCACCTGTTCCAAGAGTGGCAAGAGTCTCTGGAACTTAGGTGATTTACTCACCTGAATCTTGTATATCAATGCCGGAACGAGATAATCTGCGTTTTCAATCGTGTCGCAGATGGGTGTCAGATACTCTTTGTACTCTCCTGCGCTTCCTGAGTATCGGTGCTCTGTTTGGTAGAGCGTTCCTCTGACTGCTTTCCCGTCTGCCGGTTGGCGAATAAGTTTGTAATATCCCATAGTTTCTTTGAATAAGCAGCATCGATTCCGAACAATGCTCCGGAGAACGTAGCCACCTCACCGAAACCGATGAGGAGACTATCGCTTATCTCTCCTTGCGGGTCAATGTACGTTCCGCAGAACAATAGTACCAATCCTCCGATTGCCAGAACCGCTGCTGTGATTATTTGTATGTTATACTTCATATAAATGCGTTTGATATTTGCTCCGTTTAATAAATGTTTTCGGTATGTTTTCTTATCAGGTTTTCTTGGAGACGGAAGGGGATGGCTTCAGCCATTCTGGAGAGGTAATTCAGAAGGAGCGTTGGATGCTCGCATACGAACGAAACTTATGAATTGGCTCTCGGATGTTTAACATCCTTTCGTCTCGTTTTCCTTAAACTGATAAAATGCCACCGCGTTTTCCTTTACAAACCGTTTTCCTTAAAACTGATAAGTCATTCTGCCACATTTTCAAATTTTTTGCAAATATATACCAGAAAAGGGCACTTTTCCAAATTTTTTGGGCACCAAGTGTTACGTACTGCCCATTTTTGTGTTACATAGCCCATTTCTCACTACAAAACGACAAAAATAGACGCAACTCTCGTCACGTCTCGATATTCATATATTAAGGAAAACAGGAATCTTATCCGCATGAATGCGTATCCTTCGTATTGGTAATTATCCAGCTTGTGAGCGAGTCTCCCAGACATGATAATTTTCAATCCGAGCAACCATCCGTTGTAAGATTCCTCTTAAGAAAACGAATTCCGAAAACCAACCGAAAACGACTATGCAGCGTGTAAGTGTTATCTAAATAATGTTTTCTTGCCGAAGGCTGTTTTCTTATCCTGTTTTCTTAGAAAGCAGTATAATGATGCAATCATGGTGATAGCGAATGATATGGTTATGGAAGCTCGCTTACGATAAGCATACCATACGGTAGCGCTAAGCCTATCTATAGGCTATACTGCTTTGTTTTCCTTTAATCCCTAAGAAAAGCGTTGAAAAATGTTTTCGGCATGTTTTCTTACCCTGTTTTCTTGGAGGCGATATGATGATTTTTCATCAAGAAGATAAGCACCCGTATATTCGTCTGGATGTTTACATACAAGCGGATATGCGGATGCTTAGATTCGAGTCGCAAGACTATATCGCCTCGTTTTCGATTATAATATCTTTATAAAGGAAAACCCGCTTCGCTCTATGGAAAACAAGGCGAAAGAATGCTAACCCGCATTCATAGAGATAATCCACAAGCCTTGTCCATAAGCAAGCTTCCAACGAATCCTTATGTATTATCTCTCTAGTATGACCATAGATGTCATACCTTTCGCCTTCTCAAGAAAACGTACCGAAAACCCATGCGGCGTGTAAGTGTTATCTAAATAATGTTTTCTTGCCGAAGGCTGTTTTCTTACCCTGTTTTCTTATAAGGCAGCACGTACGGCTGATTATAGCCGGACGAGAAGGTAAATAGGTAGATATACGTCTATAAGTCTTGCTTATAAGCGGATAGATAACTGTTTACATTCAGGCATGTAGGCCGTGCTGCCGCGTTTTCCTTATGAAGCCAAAGAAAAAGCGTTGCCTATCGCGTTGAAAAATGTTTTCGGCATGTTTTCTTACCCTGTTTTCTTATAAGGCAGCACGTACGGCTTGTTGAAGCCGGACGAGAAGGTAAATAGATAGATATACGTCTATAAGTCTTGCTTATAAGCGGATAGATAGCTGTTTACATTCAGGCATGTAGGCCGTGCTGCCGCGTTTTCCTTGATATAGAAAAAGCGTTGCCAATCGCGTTGAAAAATGTTTTCGGCATGTTTTCTTATCCTGTTTTCTTAGAAAGCAGTATAATGATGCAATCATGGTGATAGCGAATGATATGGTTATGGAAGCTCGCTTACAATAAACATACCATACGATAGCACAATGCCTATCTATAGGCTATACTGCTTTGTTTTCCTTTATCTAAAAGACAAAAAGCTTGCCGTTGGAATAGTGATAGCGTTCAATCTGGGCACGTCGTTCAGTGCCAAAATTGACGAGGATGGCAATCGGGAACTTGGTGGCACGGAGATAACCGAAGGTTTGATAATGCTCCCGTTCCGAAAGTTGCGTCAAAGCCTTGCACTCCACAATGATGTTCCCAGCCGGTAATTCCACTACCAAGTCCATCTTCAGATACGACTCCAGCGGTTCTCCCATAAATGTCGGATGAAACTTCATCTCCTTGTGAAACGTCATGCCTTTGGTTTTCAGCACCTTCGCCACAGCTTCCTGATAAATATACTCCGGCAACCCCGAACCGAGTTCTTTATAGACATCATGCAAGCAACCAATTAAGTCATAACACGCCTTCACCAACTCACTCTTCTTCGGCTCCTCTACACTTTCCATCCGTTCAGGCTTCTGCGGAAGCATATCTTTTACTTCTAATCTCGTCATACTCGAACGATTATTTCATCAATTCTCATAACTCATTCATTTTTTCAAAAAAATCCCACATACATCGTATGCAGGATTATCAAACATCATCCTCTTTGTCTGCAGTATCAAGTGGCACTAATTCAGATATTTCGGCCAGTTGAGTCATGATATACATCAAATTGACGTTGATGGCTTCTAAAGGTTGGCCATTGGGTTCGTAGAAGTTACATGCCGTTATGGACGCGCCATCCATCTCAATCACGATACTTGCATGTGCTGAATTTCTTTTGCTAGGTGACGCCAAAACATTGATTTTCGAATCGGGTAATGATATTTGAACGTGCTTAATTTCCCCTACGTTCATTTCACCGTATCCGCACACCTTATCTCCAGGTTTGCGAGCATTCATATTCCGTACAACCTCTGAGATATCTTCACATTGCCCCAACCGAAATACGGAGATATCAGTCTCCGCATCTCCACTTGGCAGAATTTCCATATAAAATGCTCGAGGGCCAATATGTCCATCAGGATCTAAGAAAGACGGAGAAAAGATGGCTCGCGCCACCTGTTCTGCATCTTCCACCGGAATCATATTTTCATTTTTTACCTTACCCACGCTTCCTATAGATTACCCTTGCAACGCACGGATAAGTTTAATTAATTCCTCTCGTCCGTTTTGATGATCTTCTTGAATAGCCTTGTATGTCGAGCCAACTTTCATAAAAGCAGATATTGTTGACTTACCGATATTAATGGCAGATAGTTTCCCATTAGCACGATAATTCATCATCACCGTACCATTGACATACGGTCCAATATTCCAATGTTCCAATTCTTCGTCAGAGCAAGCGGCTATTATCATAGACGCATAATCAATGGCTGATGGTGTAATGGGACGCCCCCCAGGGACCCAGCCTTCTTGCAGAGTTCGCATTTCTTCAATTCTCCGATTCAACTGAGTGCGAATAGTGCTATGCACGAATGATGATGATTTAACGCATTCTATAATGATATTATCCTGAACACTTTGGTTAGCATAACTTGCTGACAAAGCAGATGCAGACATGGGCATACTTGCGAATGCCATGCCACACCATACCAAGCGAACAGCTATATCCCGCAAATGAGAATTGCCATTTAAGCCCCCAACAATAGACATCCACTCTCCCGATGGAGATGAGCTTCCTGCTTCAATATGTTTTACTATTTCATTTGTTCTCATGGGTGTCAACTGCTTTCTTTATTGCATCTGATAATACGGTATTCCACATATCATAAATGGCATCATTCAGTTCCACGAGCCGTGAATCAATCAGATCCATCGGTATTTTTTCTATCTTAGTCGCAGATACAATGAGTTCTAATGTATATGATTTATCTGTTTCAAATATACTTCTTTTGGCAAACAAACCTACACCTTTCAACTCTTGCTGCACAGATCCGTTATCGGCTGCATCTAGAAATGTGCTAGAGCAAATAGCCTTCTCAAATCGCTCTTTTGATACAACACTTAATTTCGGATCCAAACGATTGAGTACAAACTCATTTCGCTTCATCACATGAGCCATCTCAATCGCTTTTGCCTTTACAATAGAACTATAATCATGAAATAATTCGCATAGTGTACTCTTAAAGGCATCAAAATTCTTATAATCATCCGCAAATACATTCAGCAGGAAAATATCGCGATTGCAAAGAATCTGAATACCTTTAGTTTTTGCCACGAGCACCCCACCCTCATCATAATTCAACATAGCATCATAGCCTTTCTGCTTCAAATGAGAGGCATACTCTCCCAATTTAGCATCCTCCATTACAAATTCACTCATGCGGAACACATAAGTGACATTCTTAAGAAAGGGAGTACCTAAAACCTTGCGAGGCACATGCTTTATTTCAAACAATTCTTTAGCCATTTATATATAAATATATTTTTCAGCGCACAAAATTACAAAAAAAAATTCATATACACAAAAGAAATCTATATTTTCTTTCATTTTTTTGCAATTTTTGACATTTTTACTATTCAAAGACTACATAAATACTGTCTTTTGTCACATTTCATCCAATTAGTTGCCTTCATTTTATATTAATCAAGTTCTATGCCATACTCAAATCGCTGCCAAAATGGCATGTTATCCACGATTATGAATTTATCATCCCAAGGAGTATATTTATGCGCTATGTAACACAAAAAGCGGTGGTACGTAACACTCCGAGCCCAAAACATTTGGAAAAGTGCCATTTTTGTGTGTATCTTTGCACTCGATTTTGGTTTTGAGGTGGAAAATTATATCGATTATAGCTCAATTATAGCGATTATATTTGAGAGGTAATCAAAAAAACATAAAAAATGCAACTTTTAGACTAACACAAATATGAAACTAGACATTCAACTTATCACAGCAGCTATCCTGTCTATCGGTGGATTGATTATGCTATTCTGCGGGGTGTTCATATCCCCGCAAGGAGAGATTCACGAATCTCTTTTGGTAGGCTTTGGTGAAGTGATGGCATTCACCGGTGCATTGTTTGGGATTGACTACGTATATAAACAAAAGAAGTAACGCGTATGTATTACAAGTTGATACGAAAACCGGCAGATGGGAAGGCAGTACGAGGGAAGCTGTATTGGACGAGTCATTATTTCAACAATCGCACCCAACTGCTCACCGAACGGTTGCACTACATTTGCGACACGCTTGAAAACGAAGACTATCTCGTTCCGGCACTGATCTATAAGATTCAGGTGAGTAAATCGCCTAAGTTCCAGAGACTCTTGCCACTCTTGGAACAGGTGCCGGGACGAAGCGGCATACGAGTCCATCGCGGGACGAAACTTGAGCACAGTAAAGGCTGTATCCTTGTGTCGCCATACATGGAACAACAAATCATTTCCAGATGGTTGGCAGAACAATCGGCTCATGAGGAGACCCGCTTGGAGATCTGTAACCAATAAATTTTTGTTTAATTTTTGATCATTTTTGACTTATGGCAAATGACAATCAAGAGAAGGACTGGGTCAAAGTCCTCTACGAAATCATCCTGAAGATTCTTACACTTGGTTTCTACCATGTGGAGAAGCATCGCAAGGACAAGTAATCAAACCGAAAACGCGCTGCGCTTTCAAAAAAGCGATGCCGCGTGACAGTTAATCAATTAAAACAACCTATTAAACCAAAACCTTTAAACTATGGCAGTAGCAGTTTATGCTGACGTTGTCAGCTCATTGAGCGGCGCGTTGACGAAGATCAACAAGAAATCGCCGCACGCAGTAGATCAGAAGATGGTTCTGGCTACCCACCGTCAAGCACCCACGACCCAAGTCGGTAAGTGCAATCGTATGTACCTCCGCGGACTCAACTCCGTGACCCGTTCGACTCCTGTTTCGGCAGATGAGGTTGAACATCGGACTAAGTTCTCCGCTGTTTCGGCAGCTGTGAGTGCGCGACTGAAAGACCCCTCGAAGCAAGCGGCTGATCTTGCGGCGTTCAACGCCCAGAAGAACACGGCTGGAGGTAAGACGACCATGCGAAGTTACATATGGTCCCTCGAATCCGCAGCCTATGACCAGGCCAACGGCTAATCCTGTATGTGGGTATTTTTTGAGTAAAAGGAAAACGCGCATCTACGATGCTTTTAGGAAAACATCTTCTATAGCCACCGATTGGACATCCTGGGCTACACGCCCCTGAGTGTAACGGCTTACTAATCTACTTGTGAGTAAACTCCAAGATAGTTTACTAATCCATTCCACTCGCAGAGTATCTGCTAAATGTCCTCATCATTGTCTACAGAAGAGCCGAAAACTGGGGAAGAAAACGATTGTAGATAATATTCACTTACTGTCCGCATGGTTGTTTTCTCCGCCACTGCGTTCTGTCGATTACTACTTCGCTATGCTTCGTAGTTTTCCGCATGTTTTCTTATAAGGCGACGAGATGGTGTATACACCAAATAATAGATAAACAGATAAATATACGTCTGGGTGCTTGCACACAAGCGGATATTTACCTGATTAGATATAGGTCGTCAAGACCATGTCGCCGCGTTTTCTTAGCCGAAGGCCGTTTTCCTTTACATAGAGAGAAAGAAAAAAATGAACTAAACCTCGCGGGAGCTATGACTTGCGTGACTCGCAGCGCTGCTGCTCAATGACGCTCCGTCATGCTCTCCGCTCTCCCCAAAAATTAAAATTGTTTGGGGACCCCCAAATTTTTATTACGAACCTTAACAAAAATTTTTAGAATTATGGCAAAAGTAGAATGGAGCGCCGGTATCGATAGTGTATCCGGTGCATTGAGTAAACCGGGCAAGAACGGTCAACACTCTTGCGCAAAAATGCTGCTTGGTACACACCGCGTAGCAGCGACGGAGAACCCAAACTGCAATCGCATCTACATGCGTAAGAAAGTAGAGCGCAGTACGGCACCGAGCACCCGTGAGTTGTATGCACGCGTACGCTTTGCATCGATTGCAGCGGCTGTCAGCGATCGTAGTAAAGATCTGAGCAAGATCACGAACGACCAGCAAGCCTTCATCGCGCAGAAGGACCTCGCGGGAGGCAAGAAGACCTTAAAGGCTTGGTACTGGATGGTCGAGGGAGCGGCCTATGATCAGGAGCATCCGCGTAGCTGATAACGGCTGACCTAAGGAGCCCTGCGGGGCTCTTTGGGTTGGGTTGATTTGAGAGGAAAACAGAAGAAGAAAACATACAAAACAGGAAGATAAACCAAAAAAGATAGAAAATTATAAAGATTATAGATTTTAAAATTAACGATTACATCGTCTCGTTTCTTGGCTTGATAGTTACCAATCACAAATAAATTTGCATCGCTAACTCTTAATCCAATAAACACTACCTACGTAGTCATTTTAAAATCCAATTATATTAATTATACTTTTCTATCCGTCCAAAAAATGGATGTACCATCCTGTCAAAAAATCGTTGCACTCTCAAAAAAGTGTTCAACCTTTTAAATTGAAAAGGAAATGAAACCGAACATACAACTGCTTACAGCGGCGGTGCTTTCGATAGGTGGGCTGGTGTTACTGTTCTGCGGGATCTTCATAGCGCCACAAGGCCAGATCCATGAGAGTTTGCTGATTGGGTTTGGCGAAGTTGCAACCTTTGCAGGAGCCTTGTTTGGGATTGATTACACTTACAAATACCGTAATAAACATGGCAACCATCCACCTGAAACGGATTAGCCGTGCCGGAAAGGCCGTAAGAGGCACCATATCCGGCACGAACAATGTCCTTCCGACCCTTGAGAATGCAGAGTATATCATCCCCTGCGGCAAGTACGAACTGAAGATGACTTGGTCACCGCGGTTCAGGAAGATCATGCCGCTGGTGGACGGAGTGAAGGAGAGAGCCGGCATTCGGATTCATACCGGCACGATACCCGAGCATTCGAAAGGTTGCATCCTCATGACGCCGAATGGTGTAAACGTGATAACAGAATTACTAACCAAATACGCGAAGAAAGATGAGAAAGTTTATTTGCGGATTTCTGATGCTGATTAGCCTCGTCTCTTGCATGGGACTCACGTCCTGCAAAGCGCAGCGAATCATCAGTACCTCCGCCACATACACCCAGGTAACAGACAGCACCAAACTCACTACCACCATCCAGTCAAAGACTGTAGAGGAGTACACCGGTGTAAAAAAGCACTGACTTCACCGAAACAAAGAAATAGCGCAGACTCATATGCCTGCGCTATTTTCTATTCTGCTTCGATTTTTTAATGCTCTGATCTGTTTATCTATGTAATCCATCGTGTACTCCAGCCAATTTACCACTTCCATCGGCGTATCAAACTTCAAAGATTTTTCCTTTCCGCTAAATGCCATATACAAATGCATACGGCTCAAATCTAACTCAAGTTCTTTACTCTCCTGCTCTTGTAGAAAACCCATATAACTCTGCTGATTATATTCATTAAAGGATAATACCGGCTGCTTTTCTTGATGCCCTTTTAATTGAGGACTCATGTGCCAATGAGGTTGAGCATGAATGCCTCTTTGTAAATCCGAATAAGACCAATCTATCCGTAATAATTGTTCATCCGAATCATAATAATGGATAGATAGAGAACGAAGTTGAGAAGTTTTTTTTGAGTCAAAAGCCATATTCACATGTAGAAAAAAACCGTTATCTAATGCAAATACAACCACAGGGGTCCCATTCTCATTATTCCGCGTTAGAGGAGGTACACCGTCCGCCTCAAGCGCATAACTCAACAGATCTCCATACGGAGCTTCAACCCATTTCAGTACAAGTTCCGTATATTGTTGGAATAGCGGCAAACTACGGTTAATTATTTGTGGCGGTTGATTAGGCATATAATCTTCTCACTAACTCGTACAATTGATCATCTTTATATTTAATACCTGAGAGCATGTATTTACCATATTGTGTTATCGCTTCACGAATATTCTCTGGCACATAGTTGTAAATTGGCAATGGTATATCATTCACATGCTTTGTTTCTAAATTAAAAACGCCACCAGCCAACTGCTTGGAATAGAGCATTAGTAATTCATTAAAGAATTCCGAATTGAGGATTGCCATATAAAAACATAATTTCGACAAAGACATATCTTCTTTTGGCAACCAACATAGTCCACGTTCCACGACAAACTCACCTGTTGTATCTATACTAAAACTGCCTGCTTTCCCGAATTCGGTAGAAACCAACTTAGGTCTCGATTCATATTGCCATTTTCTCGGCCATGTTAATAACCACCATTTATTGACATCAATCTTACTTCGCCCTTGCAATTTTCCCTTATTGGGTAACAACCATTTCTCATAATAAATAGGCATCTTGCGAACTAGGTCATTCTCATCGACAAATCCATTCTCATACGGATAAGGGAAAAATATATAATTTGTCTCGTTCAATTTCCCACTTTGAATAGCATCATTATCTATAGATGGCTTAAAATACTCGCGTTCCTTTTTAGGTAAACTCTTGTATTCCTCTTGATTAAGAACAAAAACTTTATTAGCTCCGGTTCGCGCACCTTGTTTAATATCAAACAGATTTTCAGCCGTTATTAATCGTCCTTGACACAAACGTATCTCCAAATTTTGCGCCAATTCCACACTTTCACAAGACAATGGAATCCATGAGTCCCTCCTCCGTGCATGATTGATATCTCCCATATATATGTTATAATCATCTGACGATTGGGTTTCACGGGCATTTGCATTCGCACAACGAAGCGCACGGAGAGCTTCTTCGGATACTTTGTTGCTATTGCGAGTCCATAAATATTGTGTTCTATCAACGTACGTATTCTTTTTGGCCACTATCATGCTTACGTCCACAAAAGCCGAATCAAAAACATAACTACCCAATTGACCTATTAGCACAGGCGGCACACGTCTGTTAATCTCTTGACGGATATCGGATATCATGTCTAATTGCAGAAAGGCTGACGGCATTAGACTACCTAATACTCCATCTTCCTTTAATGCTTGAGATGCTTTATAATAGAACGCTATAGATAAATTGGGTCGGCCGCTATTACCGCCGAATAATGCGGTCATATCTTGTCGTTGATCGTCGTTCATCAATGACCAGGAGATAAAAGGCGGATTCATCAAAATCATATCACACTCCGGCCAACTGTTTTCTGCATCTAGAGAGTTGTGGTTCTCTATCGAATAAGACAATCGATCTCCCCACTCATTCTTCTCAAAACTCAGCATATAGTTAGACATATCAATCGCTATCTGATCAATATCCCACCCTATCACATTCACAGATCCGGCATACTTTAATGTTTTCAGTTGACGTAGACACTCGGATAAGAACACTCCCGAACCGCACGCTGGATCAAATATCGTCAAACTATCTTTATGCCGCCAATCGATATGTTTCAACGATTCCTCAACGATCGTACGCGCGATATATGCTGGTGTAAAATATGCGCCAACTAAATTAGGGTTCTTCTCCGAACTATAGTTCACACTAGGAAACAAAGATAACTGTGGCGGAAAATGGGCGATAAAATTTGCCTCTTGAAACAATGCTCCCGAACAATGACGCAATATCATATCTGTATTAGGACGGAAGCCTAATCCTCGCAAACCTTCTTTCAATTGATTTGCCATCGAAACCACATTTTCACGCGAGAACCTGTCAATTGACTCATTCACATTATCTGGTAATTCCCACGTAAATCCTTCTACTCCATCAAACTGACTCAAGATATATAGAAGTATAGACAATGATTGACGTGCGCCGTCTTCTTCCCGAAGCACGGATCGTATCTCTCTGAATTTATTCAATATCAGTTCCAACACGCCATCTTCTCTACGCAATGATTTAGTAGTTAAGTAGGAATAAAAACGTTTAAAATCCCTTTCGATGACAGAGGCATTTATTGTTTCTGATGCTTCCGGACGAGAAATATCATACAACGTGACCATATCTTGCGATACTGTCATATACGCTGTCATATTGGCTGACCATACTTTGCTTCGAAAAGAAGCATCATCCATACCTATCTGATCATAGCAAAAACAGAAATTATGAGAGGAGCCATTCAACATGGCATAAATTCCTCGCTCATCACCTTGTTTATGCAAGAAATTAACAGGCAATAAACCCACTTGCTGGTTCCAAAATCGTGTCGTTAACATCTCGTTTGTGCCATTTTGGCTGCAAAATTACAAAAAAAAATTGACATATACAAATGTATATGCCACTTTTTATAAAATATTAAATTTTTGTAAACGTTTTTACTTATTTTACCCATATATCACTCTCTTTAGACTCGGAAATGGATACTCATAAATTATCTTTTCGGACAAATCCCTTTTAATTTGTACGATACCTATTTTGTCTTCGTTTATTCTCCTTAAAGCCAGTTGATATACGTATAGTTCGAAGTAGTTAAATTTCATGTATTCCTGCTTTTTGAGCATCTCTTTGACTGATTCATAAATCTTTTCTTTTGCTGTACTCTCCAAGTCCTGAACAAATCGCATAATATGCGATTGAGAAAATCTCGCTGATGCCGAAAATCCATTTGTCATAAATCCCCCACCCATTGAGATATAAGTTTTTCCGTTCGATAGTTTAATCATTGAATTTATATTCCCCTCGCGAAACATTTTGATATCTTCTTTGGAATCAAACGGTTTCTCAATATCCGCATCTATTGCATATATACTCAGTAACTCTTCCCAATTGCGAACAATTATCTCTAACAATTGCTTATCTTCCCATTGTCCGTGAGGTGCAATAGCAAGAAAGTACATCGCATCTTCTTCGACATATGCATACAACACGTCTCCGGTTCTGCCACTATAGTTATCATCCTCCATATCAACACCTAAATGGAAATGGTATATATTCCAATCAAATAGCATTCCGTCTTTGTAGTTGATCCTTTTAGTTGTTCTACTGAGATGAGGATTGACATTCTCTCCATTTCGGATTTTTGCTTCTAAGGCATCCAGTCCTGCCGCATATCTATCATCCGTAGGACGGACAAACGTATCGGCATAATATATCTTGCGAGGATGATTATGTATCAGACGTTTATACAGCACGCAAAACTGATAAATCACATGCTCCATATCTACCGCATCTTCCGAATAACCGATATTCAAAATATCTTGCCGCATGATGCGCTCCATATCTTTCATGAAGTGCTCATTGATAAGTATATGTCCTATCCTATCATTCATTACCAGATACTCAATTGCCCTCTGTTTTGCAATTCAGTCCATGTCATCAATTCAACATTATCCCAAGAAATGGCATATTTATTTATAAAATCAACAACTTTCTCCCTATCGTGTTCGTTATAATACACAATCTCCCAACGCACTTTATCAAAGTGAGTCAATGAGTTTATAATTCGGTCAAAATAAGGCAAATCTATATCAGAGAAAGAATGCCCGTAAATCATAATTTTCTCCACATCTCTCAAAGCATCGAAACGAGATGAATTTTCAGATATAATCTCATCTACGTGTTTTTGGATAGAGGCAACCTTCTTAACAACCATATCTTTGACTCTATCAAGAATAAAATCGGAATTATCTTCATAGAATTCTTCTATTTCTTCCGGTGTACAGGCCTTATCCGGCGACGGCTCTTGGTCTAAAAGTTCTTTCTCTAACACCTCACTACTCTTACCATGGCCCAATATATATTTATCCAATCCATTCACCTGTCCGTGGATATGCCATATCTGACTTTCGGGAACACGATACAACGTCTCTAACGTAAGGGTATAGTTAAACGTGATGAAATAGGAATCAGATTTCTCAATGGGGACTTTCATTCTTTCATCGGCAGGAGGTAGTGAATTTATCCATTCAGAAAAACTCCCTTCTACAGCTTGTATCATCTCATCGAACTCATTTTCTGCACTATACTCCGCATTATACAAATCTGCATCTCGGAACTCATCACTAGAGATATTAGGATAATTCTCGCGGGTCTGATTTTGAGCATAATCATACTTCTCCATTTCTCCTAAACTCCTCTCAAAATCGTTCCACCATGTTGCGTCCGCACATCCGTAAATTTTCTCTACTTGAGAGAATACGTGATAATATGACTTTTCTTTAAGCCAATTATAGAACGCCTTGTATGATGTTGGCATATTGTGATGGATATCAAATCCATTTCCTATGATATATAGATTTTTCATGACTTTGGTTACAATTTTTCGTAGTATTCAACTAGTTCCTCACAAAATTCAAGACCAATTTGCTGGTCTATTTTACCATATAGCGCCTTAAAATTTCTCGCTTTCACATCTGAGAACTCATATTTCCATTTGTCTTTATTTTTATGATATTCATAAATAGCCTGATACTCTCCTATAAAATAATTTAATAGAAATTGGTCCATTGCTGTGGCTACATCATACGTAATTTTAAGCCAACTTCTCAAATTCTCTGACGACAAACGTTCAATAGGCAGTTTTTCTGTATCAGAGAATCCACATGCAGCCTTAATATCTCTACCAAACGCATGTCCGACTTTATTCCTAAGCTCCCGGATTGCCTCTAAATCAGCCAAATACGTATCCAACTCGGTAGGATGGCTTCCAAATAGCGCATCTATAGCAGCTATCCTTTCCGGCCATTGTCCATCTACACAATCCTTAACACGTCTCCTATACCCGGTCACAGGTCTATTATATTTTAAATTACGAACTCCATCTATTGTTCTGGGGGCACCAGTCAACACACCAGGGTTGGATTCGACTGCTAACGTTATAATGGATTTTAAAAATACCTCTAAGTTGCTGCTCAACGCTACGACACAATTCAAATAGAGATAATTTTGTCCCTCATCAAAAGCGCGACTCCAGTCTCTCATCTTTTGAAAATTCCAAACTTTATTAGGAAACCTCAAATGTTTAGAGCAGTCGTCATTGGGACTGATCGTATTGATCAAATTTGTTTTCACGTACTCATGAGCGGCATATTCTGCCCATAGAAACTCGCTCAACTCATTGTTATATTGTTTGAATACCTGGAATGGGCGTGTCTGCCATTGCACGTGCCCCCAACGATTAAAATGGACAGTAGAATTCATATGTATTAGATTTTAAGGATTTTTATCGTTTTCTGACCCAAAGATTTGGTTATATCAAAAAAAAGTTGTACCTTTGCAGCGGTTTTATAGCTCAATTGGATAGAGCACCCACGTCTAAATGGGAGATCCGGGTTCGAGTCCCGGTAGGGATAGTCGGCAGATCTCACCCTGCCGACTTTTTATATTATATCACTATCATGCTAGCAATCTCATAAGTTTCTGCTTAAAGAAACTTCCTATCTGCCAGAACTGTCTCTTGGCTTTCAACAGCAATATCGGAGTCTCATACTGAGTTTTTGCGCTCCTCGGTTGTTTACTCCAATCTACCTTTTTTAACTCAACCACCGCAGCTTCATGATACTCATCACTTAACCAATAATCTATTAAACTGCTAATGCGCAACTTATCCAGTAATGCCTTCCACTCCTCTCTATCGACTATCGACAATCGACTCTCGACGATAGCCTCTATCTCTCCGAGATGGAAAAGCATATGATGCTCTGGTTTATGCAGGTTCCTTGTTGCTCTCATTGTAGCTGGAACATCGTTATTATAATACGCTAATGCCTTCTCGCAAAACGCCACTTTATAATGCAACGCAGTCTTTGCCCATAGCAAAAAATCCTCTCCTAACTTAATCCCTATAGGGAATCCTCCCATCTCATCAAACACTTTTCGAGGCATACACACAGTTCCTGTCCACACCGGCATTGCATCGCTATGCACATATGCTTCGGGATAGTTAATATACCCTCTCTCTATCTTCAATGCCACATGCGTCTTTCCTGGTTTATAGTACACATAGTTCGCCGCATATAGACCTGCATCTGGATACTCGCGTATCAACATATACATCTCTTCCAGATACGTCGCTTCCCACCAATCGTCCGCATCCAAAAAGCACACATACTCTCCCTTCGATTTCGCCACGCCATTATTCCGTGCAACAGCCACTCCTGAGTTGCTCTGCGTCAAAATCCTGAATCTATCATCATTAAGCGCATGTGGTTCATTAAACGTAGTGGCTCATTCTATCATTCCTTTACTTAAATTCGTTAATCACATCTACAACGAATTTTACTTGCTCCTCCGTCATGCACGGACTAATCGGCAAGCTCAATTCACTATCCGCCAACATCTCCGTGATGGGCAACGACAACTGCGGCACGTTCCACGTCTCTTTTACATAGCACTCCTGCTTATGCGGCGCGATAGGATAATGGATGACAGTGCCAATCCCCTTCTCTGCCAAGTAGTCATGCAAGGCATCGCGTTTGCCATCCTTCACAATAATCGGGAAGAGGTGATAGACATTGTTCTCATCCGAAAGCCGTTCCGGCAGTTCAATCAACGAATTCGAGATATGTTCATAGTAATATGCTGCTACCTCTTGACGACGTTTGATATCTTCGTCTAAATACTTCAGTTTCACGTCCAAAATCGCGGCCTGGATCTCATCCAAACGACTGTTTCGTCCTGCATACTTGAACACATATTTCCGTTGCGACCCATAGTTCGCCAAAGCACGCACCGCAGCAGCCAGTTCCGGATCATTGGTCGTCACAGCTCCGGCATCACCCAGCGCACCGAGGTTCTTTCCCGGATAAAAACTATGTCCCGCTGCATCGCCAAGGCTACCTGTACGCTTACCGTTGAAACGGCAGCCGTGAGCTTGTGCATTGTCTTCAACGAGTTTAAGGTTGTATTTCTTGCATAAATCGAGAATCTTCTGCGTATATGCATTGCGTCCATATAAATGTACTAACAAAATTGCTTTAGTCTTAGCAGTAATCACTGCCTCAATTTTGCTATCATCTAGTTCCAAGGTTTTTGGATCTGGCTCGACGAGGACGGGAGTCAATCCGTTCTCAGTCAGAGCTAATATAGAGGCGATATACGTGTTAGCCGGAACGATGACTTCGTCTCCCGGTTGCATCACGCCCAACTCGATGTACGCACGGAAGATCCAGATGAGTGCATCCAATCCGTTCGCGCAACCGATACAATACTTGGTACCGATGAACCGCGCATAGTTCTCTTCGAACCTTTCATTTTCTTTTCCCTGTAAGTACCACCCACTCTCTATGACGCGGTTCACAGCTTCTTTAATCTCTACTGCGTGCATCGCAGTAACGTCACGCAGTGACAAAAAATCTACCTTCATATAACCTTGATTTTCAATCTTCGTTCTTCAATTTTGACTTCGCAGTTTTTACACTGGCAGATAAGATTCTGTACATCTCATCAAGTTCTGTCATTAATTCATCGTATTTATCTTTCGCGATGAAGTCCGATCCGTACAAAACTCGCAACCAGTACATTGTCTCATTTGCTTCTTTGAGCGCAATCCCCATTTTGTGCACAAAGTCTGCTTTACTTTCAGCGTGGCAAGCTTCGCAGTAGTTTGCGCCTATGCTTGTACCACTTCTTTGTATCTGGTCTGAGTTGTTGTACTCATGTTTCTTTGTGCGAAGATACTCTCTCAGCTTATTTATCTTAACTGCGAAGTTCACACATTTATCGGTAAATTCATCTCTACTCATAAATCTTCAATCTTCATTCTTCAATCTTCAACCATTATCCGTTCTCTTTGCCTTGCAGATACCATCCGCTGTCGATCACTCGTCTCGCTGCCTCACGGATCTCGTCTCCGTGCATGGCAGTCACGTCCTTAAGCGATAAAAAGTCTACTTTCATATTATTCAAGTTTAATTATTATCTATATTATCTATAAGTTTTCTCGTAAACACCTCCGACGCTTCTTTTGTCAGGTGCGTCGCATTATACCATCCGTCTTCCGGTATTTCCCACTCGGAGGCATCGATACATATCGCACTGCCACCTAATGAGAGCAATACCTCGTTCATTAATGCGACTTGCTCTTTCGGCAACAATCTCTTATATTCCTCCATCACCGGCATCTGGACGATTACAGGTTGCACGTTGTGCGCGTTGCAGAGATCAACGATAGCATGCAAATACCGAGTATTCTCCTCTATTACCATTGACCATTTACCAATTACCATTCTGTCATTTTCTCCTAATGACAGTACGTCCTTATTCCACCACTCTGCCCCGGACTCAGCAGCCTCTCTCGTATGCCCTACTCGTTGACCAAAGCTATCGCAGCGCGTTACATCTCGAGACACTGCATACTTGATGATTTTCTTGACGAGCATCTCCGGGTTGCATACTTCGAAGCTATATTTGCAGATTGACCAGCGAGGATAGAGATCCATATAGATGGTATAGTACGTTCTCCGGTTGTCCTCAGTAGTGGCACCCAACGAATGATAGCCCAGTCCCACAATCACCGTCTGCAGCGAGTCCATAGAATCGATATATTTTGCTAACAATCGATAGTCATCTTCAAGTGTCTGGCTGCTATTGGCTAAATTGAAAGCTTGCGGCAAGACACTTGGATTCAGTCCGTCATACGCATTCGACGAACCCAATATCAGCGTCTGTATCTGCGCACCCTGCTGCTCCATGTAGTTTCGCTTATAGGTATACGAATTCGGAATGGATTCAGCGACCCACTCTAACGCACCGAAGAACAACAGTGCAACCACGCTAAACAACCCTATGTCTCGTAAAAATCGCTTCATCCTCAAAACTGAAAATAGATAAACGCATCACCCGAGTCGCCTTTCCATAATATCATCGTAATGAGCACAATGTATATTGCATATCGCAACACACGGCTAGGCATACGATTCAGTACTAAACCATGCGCTTCGTTTCGCTGCAGCCATTCCACACCTATCATTATAATAATACCGATGGCAAAAAATAACATTTCTTGCATCGGCAAAATATACGGAGCGCTCCACAAAGTCCCGCTGCAAATATTACAAACCACATCCCACGCATCTGTCACAGACGGAGCACGGAAGATGATCCAGCCGAGAGTGACAAGCACAAAGGTGATGAGCATTTGTGGCAGTTGTTTCCATACCAAAGGACTGTCCTTATATCGCTTCGACTTACCCAATAGGATCAGCGGCAGGAACAGTAGCACATTATACAATCCCCATACCAAATATGTCCAGTTTGCCCCGTGCCACAACCCACATATCAGAAACACAACCATCACATTTCGCACAACAATCAACTTCTTGCGTAATTCAATGTTGTTGAGATACGCTGCAAATACATTTTTTGACTTTTTTGTTGATTCAAGCATTGAATCATTTTTTTCAGAATAATCCGGCAAAGCATTTGCGGCAAGTAATTGATCATCAGGCTGTCTGGAAATAATCGTCTGAGCCTCGTGAGGTAAGACGCTTATTTCTGAAGCAGACTGAGGAGTAATTAGTTGGGAATCGTTATCTAACGATTGCGGATTATTCATTTTTGGTTTACTCTCAAATAAATTGTTTTCTTGGTTGTTTTCGGGTACCGTGTTTTCTATGTTGTTTTCCATTACCATAACAGGGCGTGAACCACCAAGCGGAATATAGACATAGTCTCGGAACCAAGTAGTGAGGCTGATATGCCATCTTCTCCAGAACTCCGCAATATCCCGACTGAAATACGGGTTATTGAAGTTCCGCATCAACTTGATGCCAAAGAGTTTCGCAGTACCGATAGCAATATCCGAATATCCGGAGAAGTCACCATAAATCTGGAACGTAAAGAGGATTGCAGCGAGCAGTAAAGTACTACCTGTTTGCGTATCGTACGTTGCCCACACTTGATCCACATACATCGCACAGTTATCCGCTACCACAATCTTCTTGAATAGTCCCCAGAGTATCTGCCGGATGCCATCCACTCCTTGCTCGTAAGAGAACGTTCGTTTCTGCAGGAATTGCGGCAACAAGTTCGTCGCTCGTTCGATAGGTCCGGCTACCAACTGCGGGAAGAAGGATATGAACGCAAAGAATGCGACAATATCCCTCGTTGGTTTGATATTGCCTCGATAGACATCGATGGAATACGATAATGCCTGGAAGGTATAGAAGCTGATTCCTACCGGCAATATGATCCGCAGCAATAAACTCTCCGTACTGATTCCAAACAATGCCCCGAACTCCGACACGAAGAAATCATAGTATTTGAATACTGCCAAAATTCCAAGATTGATAACAATATTCGCCACCATCCAGAACTTTGCCCAATTTATACACCGTACACCATACACTATACACCTCTTGCTCTTATCGATGAGCAAGCCGCTCGCATACGAGCAAAGGCTTGTGAATGCTATAAGAAGCAAGAACTTATATTCCCACCAACCATAAAAAACATAGGAAGCAAGAACCACAAACAAGTTCTGCAGTTTCAACTGATTCCGAAGCAGCCAGTATATAGCAAACACTATCGGAAGAAAGAAAAGATATTCTAAAGAATTAAATAGCACTTTTCACACCTTCGTTCGTACTCTTAACCACACTAAACTTATCTTTCATCCGCAAGAACGGCATTTCATAGTACTTATACGACAATGCCGCAAGTCCTATTGTCATTGCGGAAATCACGATAAAGATTGCGAAGCATACCCCCCCCTGTATTTGGGTGTCTTCGTATCGTGATAACACATTCGAGAGTATTCTTGTGCCAACATATAGCAATACCGGATGTATCACATATATTCCATAAGATATCTTTCCCAAATAATTCATCACCTTATTCTCCAATATCGGTTTCCATACCAAGCCGGACATTATCACCAGCAATGAGATAAGCGCTATCATCTCATTTGTTATCGGAGATGGTATATATTTAGCCCATAACCCGGATATAAAGAATAGCACCCACGCCGATATAGCCAAAAACCGATTGCTGCACAACCGTTTGAACCACTCCGTTCCTCGATAATACATAATAGCTCCGGCAGCACCTATCATCATGCAATCGAACTGCGTCACAGCAAATATCCTGTATACTAAGTCTTTCCCGAGCACCACATAACTTCCCATTTTCAATCCAAACCACAACACGCACAATCCACACACCGCATACAATATATGCTTTTTATTAAACTTTATCATCCATGGATACCATGCGTAGAATTGCTCTTCTACACCCAAACTCCAGAAGTGATACAGAGGAATTATTCCTATCCCTATAGCATGCGATATGTTACCGGAAAAGAACGTATAGAACCATGCGGCACCATTGATTTCACCCTTAAATGCAGCCACTACGATTAGCGCTAATACCATGTAGCCATAATACAACGGCCATATGCGCAAAATACGACGCATATAGAACTTGCAGATGCTCACATCCCCGGTCCTTCCCACTTCATTCATAAGCAGGTATGTTATCAGGAATCCGCTTATTACGAAGAATGTCGTCACAGGTCCTTCGGGCCAAGGGATAACCCAGGAAGAACTAACGCCCCAATTTCCAAATGGAGCCCACATATGCCCAAACAGCACCGCCAATGCAGCAACTGCTCGTATTCCGTTTAATCCCGGTAAATATAATCTATTTACACTCTCCATAAATGAATCAAACCTCTCGCTTAATCATGCGTTTAATTTGTACTAACGCATTCACAATCTCTCGCGTTATCATCCACTCTCTCCACCCCTTTTTCTCCTTACTGTTGCGCCAGCTCTCGGCGAAATAGTGTATCGAATACGTATTCTTCGTTTTACGCATCACACGCGTGGATGTGATTGGCGAGAAATAGTCGTGCGTATAGATGCGCAAGCCGTACTCCTCAATATACTGCGCTTCACGACAAGGCACAAAACCTTTAGTTTGGAGGAAGTGCCCCATTCTATCGACATTAGTTGTCAAATCTAACGAGCCATCCGGTTTGACGAACTCAATCCCATCATATAATGCCAACATATCCTTCACCCATAGGCAATGCGGTTCACAACCCATTACGCATGTGCCTGGGAGATGTGCTTTGGATTCTTCAAGACCTATAAAGGCGGGGGCATTGAGCAATGGTTCGTAGGATTTGAGAACTTTGACATCCGTATCCACGTACACGCCTCCATACTGCTCCAATGCCCATAGCCGCACATAGTCGGAAACAAAGGCGAACTTGCGTGCCTCATACGCTTGCCGCATATACAGCGGAGCCGCAGCAATGTCGAAGTTCGTTTCATCCCACAGCATGATAGTCCAATCCGGCATCGCGGATTTCCATGAAGCAAGACACTCCTCCGCTAAAAGAGTCAGTGGATTTCCCCCAAACCATACATAATGCAATATCTTTGGTATCATACTATTTCTCTATCAACATGCGCAAGCGCTTTTCCAATTCTTCTATATAAGCCCATATATGCTGTGCGGCATCTGGTTTGAGATGTGGCTGAGTTGCAAACGTCATATATGCACTCTCATTAATATTCAATGATTGAATCTTATTAAGAGTCTCTTGATTCTCGCCTGCCATATCTATATACATTATTGCTTCCGAATTAAGTATATCCGGCTCCGGTGGACAACCTTCATTCCCATCATAGATAGGCACACATCCGGATGCGATTGCCTCAAAGATTTTCTCAGTCACATAACCTTTTGCTGATGAGTTCTCAGGACAAAGATTGAAACGGTAGTTGCGCAGATATCGCAACTTATCATCATCGTATTTCGATTTCAAATCATCGTTATTGTGGAATAGTTTACCATCGCAATCAACTCTACCTATAGTCGATAGTTGATCATATATCTCCCTACGTCCTATGTCATCATGCGAACACAAGAACGCACAGAACTTGCGATTATCATAAGACACATTTGTCGGATGGTTGATTTGCTCGCACCATTTCTTAATATAAGCATAATCCACATCTGGTGGAAATAACCACATTATCCATAATGGGAAGCGCATATAGCGATCCGTATCTCCATAGTCGAAACCTAAACTCAAATCAATGGACCTCACGTCTTTACAATTCTCTGCATAGTCTTTCCATTGTTCACGATGGACATTCTCCCTTGCGACAAAAATCTTTATATCGTCTCTGTTCAAACGCATCATTAACTTAGTTCCAAATACTGAAAAAATGCTTATCTTCTTTTTAGTATTTGCTAGAAGTCCTCGTGCTTCGATAAATTCTCGCAACCAAAAATCTTGTTTTGCAGGTTTAGCGAGATAATTATGCAACGTAACAGAAGAGGATGTCTGCGGAACCTTATAATACCTCAACTGACGATAAAATCGTCTCAATCGTTTAAACTTTTTCATTTTCCTCAAATATATATGCATTCCCTAAGGATATTTTATAAAAGATATTTAATAATTTTCCTTAGCATACGCTTTTGGTAGAACCATTTTCCTCGCCATTCACGTTCCCTGAGGTAGAGGTCGTTATTAAATTCGTATTCTTCATAACCGGTACCTATATACTCAAAATGTATATCTGTGGACATTGGATTAGCATCACATAGGTCCTGCATCTCCTCGTCATTTATAGGCATTGTGCATCCGGTACCATCTAGCCCGATATTTTCCACCAATGTCTTTGTCGGAACTATCACATGTTTGCCCGTTACCATCAAATATGCCTTGATATGCATATCTATAATTATATCATCCTTATGTGCTTTCCTTGCAAATTCAAACAAAGATCCCACTATTCCCGGTCCGTACTGACTATATAATCTGCATAAGTTCGTAACAGTTAACTGTTTCTTAAACCATAAATAATCTATCGGGTATTTCTTCTTTACCCAATATCCAGCACCCCATGGGGTGAAATCGGTTGATATTCGCATGTAAGTATTCCCATCCGTTCTTATTGGGAAATACCATAAAAAACCAATTAAAGAGTATACATTCTCGTCATCCTCAAATTTCTCCAATCCCTTATCCATATATTCCAGGAAATTCGGAGAAAACACATTATCGTCCTCCGTGAATATATATCTATCATATCGTTCGGATATGTATTCCCTTAAGCATTTCGCGTTCCCCTTGTCTCCGGGCATCCAAGTCCCATAATTCTCCGTCCGCTCAATTAGATGCAAGTTCTTGAATCCCATATTGCCAACCGAACGTAGCCAATCCCTATTCTTCTCCCATCCGGGTGCATACTTGTCCCACTTATCCTGCGGAGGATAATCTAACGCCACATACACCTCTGTCTTATCTGCCCACGTGCAACGCGACAGTGACTCCAAGCATTGCTTCAAATGCTCGTATCTATTCAATGTTGGTATTATTACGGGTGCGTATACCATATCTTCCTTACTAATTTCTAGTTATTCCCTTTTGTCATCTCATCCCATAAGTCTTTCTTGAAGAATCTTAAGAGATTCCAATGTCGGTTGTTTTGAAATGAGATCAATGTTATTCTTAATTATATCAAGAGGGGAGTTCCACCACTCGATTTCTTGTAACTTATCTATTATCTTGTCATCGAATCTTTTCTTAATTACATGATTCACCCCCCCCATTATCGAGAAAGGAGCCACGTCTTTTGTGATAATCGCATTCGCGCCAATTACCGCACCGTCACCAATATGAACTCCACGCATAATTACCGCATTACATCCGATCCAAACATCGTTACCTATTACGGTTTCCCCATCATATTGGTTATAGAATCGTTCTTCAGGATTTTCAATCATCCCGAAACGCGTAGCATAAAGCATTGCGTGTGAAGACACTCTTTTATAATCATGATTAGCAGGACCTATAGATACGTTCCAAGATATGGAAGAAAATTTACCTATTTTGGATGAAAATGCTTTTGATCGGGTTGATAGGTATGACATTGTACCAAGTTCCGAATAACAAAACATAGTACCCTGAGCCAACCAGCAACGTTCTCCAATTTTACTATGTAAAACTACAGCTGTCTCATCTATGTCTGCTGTTGGCGCAATCACAGAGTCCGAGATATTTAATATTTCATCACTCATTACAATCACCTACTTCTAATGTTTTATAATGAGGCAAATAAATAGGTAAGCCATCCACGTCGCGAAGCATACAATTATCATCCGGGAATAGCATAGTTAATTCCGGTAAAATTTTGTTCTCCCTTCCCATCAAGCATAAAAGTTGATATTCGGAGAAATTCAATCCTGCATTAGCAAAAGTGGATGTAAAGGCAACGTGACGAATGTTAATTTCTGTTACTATAGGATTGCCATTTTCATCTTCCTTAAGATCAGTCACGACCAAACCATTCATAGTCTCTCCTGTTTTTGCAATGACAGACATTACAGCATCATATGCCACATCAAATACTCGCTTGTCATTAAGTAGTTTCCCTTTGCACGTATTACCGGTTATGCCTGATACGGCCACTTTCCCCATCAGGTAGTCCATTCGCTGTGCCACTCCGTATTTCAGCAAATTTCCGTTATGGAAAAGAGTGAAGCAAGCCAAGTTTCTACCCGGCAGATATTCAGACAACATAAACGATGGTATGCCCTTGTTAATAGTTGCCCAAGCTTGCACATCTTCAAAATCATTTGCCTTTAGAGATCCCTTCCCCGATGTTGTTCCCTCGGCATAGTCTCTTATCCACATAGGATAACTGAGTTTGATATTATCCTCCGACATCATTTCTTGTCTTGAGATAATTTGGTAGTTCGGGATATATGCCTTTTCGGAAAGCATGTCATATAGACTTTTCTTGCTCAATACATTTTTTGCAAAATGAGGAGGTATTCTGAGAAACTTCACATCAAAGGGATGCTCGCTCCAGTATAATACTTCAGGTTCCGGAATCAGTATGGCATACTCTATTTGATTCTCTTTAATGATTCGCTCCATCATTGGGCGATAACTTTCATCATTAAAATACGGAACCTTATACACCTTTTTATAAAGTCCCTCATATATGCCATATTCATTATAGCATACATCGGTTCCAATAAATTCGCACTTCCCCGCGAACACTTTACTCGTATTTAAAGAGCGAACCACAGATCGTGATGTAACTCCACAAGCTCCGGTTATTAATATTTTTATCATAGATTCAGAAATAATTAGTTTGCTAATTCTTAAAATGACAAATCATCTTTTACAAATAGCATTGACTATTCGAGTAATGTCCTCCTCGCTCAACTCATGATGCATCGGTAAGCATATTACCTGATCGGCTATCCTAGTTGCTACCGGCAGATTGGATGCCGCAGCAGTGGGATAATCGCGATATGGCTCAAAGGCGGTAATCAACGGATAGAAATACCGACGACCATATACGTTCGCCGCTTTCATCTTCTCGTACAACTCATCCCGTGTCATACCATATTGCTCCACATCCACAAATATCGGGAAGTAGCTATAGTTATGCCGTACACCTACCATATCGTTAAAGAACCGAATGCCTTTTACGTCCTTCAATGCCTCTCGATATGCGTTCGCGACCTTCTGACGTGCTTCGATAGCAGCATCCACTTGCTTCAAGTTCAGCAAACCATATGCAGCACGCACCTCGTCCATCTTGCCGTTAATACCCGGAGCCTCTACTGTCACCTCTCCTCGGAAACCAAAGTTCTTTAGGTTATCTATCTGGTGCTTCATCTCCGCGCTATGGCACACCAAAGCTCCACCTTCGATAGTGTTATACACTTTTGTGGCGTGGAAAGAGAGCGTGCTAATATCTCCGGCATTCAAGATGGATTCACCATTTACTCTCACACCAAAAGCATGAGCTGCGTCATAGATAACTTTGAGACCATGTTTCTTAGCGATAGCATCAATCTCATTGGTTTTGCAGGGTTTGCCGTAGCAATGCACTGGCATGATAGCTACCGTGTTGGGAGTGATAGCGTCTTCAATCTTTGCAGGATCCATGCCGCAAGTCTCTTCCTCTATATCCACAAAGACCGGAGTCAACTGGTTCCACCAGATGCTATGCGTTGTGGCTACGAACGAATACGGAGTCGTTATCACTTCGCCCTTCGTCAATCCTAATGCTTGCAGCGCAGTAATCAGCGGCAACGTACCATTAGTGAACACGGAGATATATTCTACCCCTAGATACTCAGCCAATGCTTTCTCCAACTGCTGATGGAACGAACCATTGTTCGTGATCCACTTGCTCTCCCATATCTGCTCCAGATACCGATTAAACTCCTTCAAGTCCGGCAGCAACGGTGAGGTTACTAATATTTGTTCTTGATTTGTCATATTCTGTTTCATCGCACGAGTATACTCTTGTACGCGCTTATACGCTTACACACACATGCGCACACAAATTGCAGCTGCAAAGGTACAAAAAAAAAATGACATATACAAATGTATATGCCAAATTTTTTAAAAATATTTACATTTTGCAACAATTATAACGATTTTTATTATCTATTATAACTTCTCATTAACAACAACCCCATCGCATTTAAGAATATAAGCCGGATTTCCAACCACCACACAATTGGCAGGAACGCTCTTATACACCACTGAATTCGGACCAATCACGCAGTTATCCCCTATCGTCACATCTCCGGCAATCACCGCACCAGGCAGAATCTCCACGTGCTTGCCAATAATCGGAGTCTTCCCTTTCTTATCGCCTAACGTGATATTGCATACGATGCGGCATCCTTCCCCTATCTCTCGCGCATTCAAGATGGTACCATATGAGTGGAAGAGTAACACCCCATCACCAATCTTAGTTGTCTTCGGAATAGTCAGCGTCACCTGTCCCGGAGCTAACCAAGAGATCAACTTCGACGCGCCTCCAATACGGTGATAAAACAATGTGCGGAATGACTTGTTGTACGTTAAGAACCATAGCAGCGAACCGCACTTATATTCTGCCTTATATGCCGTGATATCCGCAGTTATATGCTTTTTATTCTTCGAGCACGCATAGCTCAGCACGTGAGGCCACAATCTCAATAAATTAATAATTACGAATAACTTTTTCATTTATGTATCATTTTCATTAGTTTGCAATAGATTGATGGACTAATATTCGCCATTAAGATTTTAATTCTATTATTCCTATTCGCTCGATATGTAGATAATGGGAAAATATGCATGGATCTTAGCTGGGTAATATATGGTTTGCGTTCTATCGATTCATATGTCGATAATATCCATAAAATTGACATGGTTGTTACTGCAGTGAGCCATACATACCATCGCTTATCATTTACCAGAAGTTGTTGTTCTTTATAGCCTTTCAATAATGAGATTTTGTCTTCCAACACTTTTTTTTTCTTTTCCGGATTATCCGGCAAAGTGATTGATCCTTCCCTCCATAGATAGTTATATACTACTAATTGCGAAGATGAAACTCTATTTGCTTGGAGTAATATACGCGGTGTCCAGTCGGTATCTTCAAAATAAATTCCCGGTTTAAATAGATTCCCTTTGCGCTTTACCAATTCGGATTTAATAATGAAATGGCATACGTAGCACGCATATCCTAATTTTTCATTTAAGAACTGTTCCCCAGTTAATACCACATCATCGTAGTACACATATGGTCGATAGTTCTTGAACGGTTCGAATACCTCATACTCTCTATTTACAATCCGTACATTCCGATAATTATACCGCAAGATATCCAACTGTTCTTCATCTATTTGTTTTAAAAGGCTCCCTAATACATTCGGTTCGATATAATCATCCGAGTCCACGAACATCATATACTCACCCTGCGCCACTTCTATACCGCTATTTCGAGCCGCAGACAGTCCCCCGTTTTTACGATGAACAACTCGAATATTACTATGAGCCACAGCGTACTCGTCGCAAATAGCAGGACATGTATCCGTAGAGCCATCATCTACAAGGATAATTTCATACTCGTCTCTCGCTAAATCCTGATTCAACAAACTTGCCACACACATACGTAGGTATGGTGCAACATTATAAATTGGAACTATAATAGACAATTTAATCATCGCAAAATCCTCCACTTCTCAAGTTTAAATAACACACGTTCAATGAAATACGCCAATCCCCAGAGATGATACTTCTTTAGACGTTGATACTGTTCTATAGGGAATGAAAATGCATCATAGTCATGCAATATTGTAGCCGGTAATATCTTCTCCAGATACTCTCTCCGCTCTTTCTTAATCAATTCTGCATTCTTTCCATGCGATTCACTCACTCCGTTCATATCAAAGATTGTTACATCAATATTCGTATAAACAGCTTTTTCTCCGCCTATTGCGATGGCCCTTGCGTACCACTCCCAATCCGAGCATATCTTCATCTCCTCGTTATACATCCCATATTTTTCAAACAAGTCTCTACGTATATAAGCACAATCGTGGTTCAAAGTTCCTTTATAGAAATATAAGAATGACTCCGTCGCTCCAGCGCCCCCGCACATATCCTTATTAATTATCTTCTTCCCGTCATACGACTTAAGCATATTGCCGTATAATATAGCTGGATACTCCTCTTTCTCCAACACCTTCACCATCCGTTCAGTCACATCGGGTGCGGCTAAAACATCTCCGGAATTGAGGATCTCTACATAAGCCCCTGTCGCTTTTCGAATCCCCTTGTTCATTCCGTTATAGATGCCATCGTCCTTTTCTGATACCCATTTGATGAAATGTTTGAAAAACGGATGACTATTGGGGTTTGCGGACACATATTCCTTTATCACATCCAGAGACCCATCTGAAGATGCTGCGTCTATAATAACGTGTTCTATATCCCGATACGTTTGCGTGGCGACTGAGGCAAGCGTTTTTCGCAAACCTTCAGCGTTATTGTAATTGATTGTTACGATAGATAATCGCATATCAATGAGCCATTATTGCGTTCACAATGTCACCTACTGTCCGAATAGACATAATGTCTTTCAGGCTAAAGCGCATGCCTAATTCATTCTCAATAGCTGTGAGAATCTGCGCTTGTGCAAGCGATGTCCATTCTTCTACGTCTTGTGCAGATGTGGTTTCTGTTAACACGATGTCATCATTACCCAATACATCGCAAAAAACCTCTTGAACTTTTTCTAAAACTTCACTTCTTTCCATATTCTTTGATTTTTATTTTTCTACAATTTCGATTAAACCTACCGATTTGTTATACAAGTAACAAATCTGCTTATCATGCATAGCTACGGATGCAACCGGCATAAACAATGGCATAAAGCCTTCTTGATGCAAATCCTCTAATGCCGCCCACATATCTTCTACCACATAGCAGATATGATACGGTTGCACGCCACCGTTCTCCAGGAACTTATCTACCGGAGACTCGCCTTCTAACGGAGATACCAGTTCTATAGTAGGCATTCCTTCCTTCTTTAGGAATGCTATCTTGGCATGCTGAACCTCCTCATTATACACTTCGGACAGTTCCCATCCGGCAGCAACATACAGAGCAGCTGTTTCTTGGATATCACGAACAGCGTAGCCAATGTGATCAATCTCTAATAAATTCTTCATTTCAGTTTCTCCTTTAAAGCATTTCTATCAACTTTCTCACTTTTGTTAAGCGGGAAGGAGGGTTCAAATAGGATTCGCGTTGGTATCATGTAACTCGGCATCTTGCTGCGCAGATACTCAACCAACGGCTTCGTATCTTCCTGCTGTGCTTCCACGAACAGCGCAATCTCTGTCAGGTTCTGCGCATTTTGGAACGCAATCGCAATCACGCGTCGCTCATTCCGGTAGAACGTACGAGCATGGTGCTCAATCTCACCCAGTTCGACACGGAAACCCTGGATCTTCGCTTGCTGGTCAATACGTCCGGAATACATGATATTCCCGCTCTCATGCCAGTAGCACAAGTCTCCAGTATGGTAGTACCGCACCCCATCCCGCACAAAGAACGAACTGGCATTCTTCTCCTCGTTCTTCCAATAACCCGGAGTCACCTGATCTCCGGCAACACAAAGTTCACCTTTCTCTTGTCCTTCTACCAAACTACCATCCTCACGGATGATGATGGCTTGCACATTCTCCAACGGCTTACCGATCGAGATGATGCCATTCAGACTCAGGTTTTCCCCTCCGCGCGTCAGCTTGTAGTACGTGCAGTAAATCGTTGCCTCTGTCGGACCATAGAAATCGTAGATCTCCGTGTTCTTTGCGCAACCGTACCACGCTTCCATCAAGTCCACCGGACAAGCCTCAGCCGTGAGGATGCATGCTTTCATGCTGCTTGCGTCAAACTCCTCGAAGTACGGACGCAGGTACGTCAGCATAGAGGGTGCCATCGCGCCGAATGTGATGCCTTGTTCCTGAATGAGCGATGCGGCATAGAGGTACTTCACTTGTCCGTACGGCACGGTATAGACGCATGCTCCGCGTGTCAATGCCACGAGGTAGGACTGCACCGATACATCGAACGTCAAGTCAAAGACTTGCATGCACCGATCTTCCGGTGTGATGTCGATGCCGGTCTTCCAGAACGAATCCATGAATGCTGCGATGTTGCGTCGCGTGAGCTGCACTCCTTTGGGCACACCGGTGCTGCCGCTGGTGAAGAGGATATAAGCCAAGTCATCTTCACTCGCCTCTATCCATTGTGTCAGTATCGGTGCATTCAGATCCGACACGGCAAAATGCACATCATTGGTATAATGAAGCGCATATTCAGAACCATCTATCTCAAAGGGCGATTTATGCTGACTATCTAACACATTGTGCAGTCCTACTTGCGCAATGATATTGAGGTTGCGCTCTAACGGCTGATTCGGATGCAGTGGTACGTATGCCTTGCCTTCCATCCATAGCGCGAAGATAGACGCATAGGTATCTATATCATCATGGATAGCTAATGCCCATATCTGTTCATCACTTGCGGTTGCTTGAATACCATAACGAATAGACGCAATGCGCTCCGCAAACAGACGATACGTGTAGAACGTATTATCAATAAAAAACGCTTTTCTATCGGGATATTGAACGATAGATTTCCGTAATGAATCTAAAATATATGTACTAAATTTATTCATTGTACATGTTTGATTAATTCCTTAAAATAAGTTATCATGTGTTTTCTATTGCGTTTACTATAGAAATGTCCTTGCTGAGCACAATAGATTTGGATGCGTGCCCAGCGATTCTCATTTATCGGCACTCGCTTTACAGAAATAGTCTCAGCAAGTGTTGTCCATGCAAACGGATTAGATTTGCTCGCCAAACAATTTGACCCGCTTCCATCAAAACCGATATTAGTAGTTAGCGGCTTATTGGGATAAAGCGTCAAACCATTCTTCTTGCGCACTACGGCATACCAACGGATAAACCATGTTTTGAGTGTGCCATTATAGTTGTCTTCCAACTGCTTCTGCATATAGTTACCGCCCCATATATTGAATCGCGTCCAATCATTCTTCCAATAATCGTAAGCCTCTACCACATCGTACGAGAAATGATTCCATGCGCGCTTCCATGTTGCCCAACCGCCTCCGCATTCAGGTACGGTATAGAAGAACGTAGTCGGCAAGCATCCGTTATATCGCCACATAAAAGCAGTGATGTGCATCACCTGTTCATCGTCTTTGTACATCTCCAGCGCATCATTCATATATTGCAAAAATCCGGGAGATGTAACTACATCATCTTCAAGCGTAATAATACGTCCAAATTTGTTGACTAACTCCGTAGTCGCACCGATGATATTATCGGCTAAACCGTAGTTCCGTTCACGTTCGATTACTGTCACCGACTTGAATCCGGTTGCCGAATGTGCTACAGCACGGTTCTGCGTAACTTGTACTATTTGCTCATCCGTCGCATTCGCTTTCGCCCCATCACAATAGACGAACAAGTCCGATTGATCAGCCAATCGATTACGTGCAAGTGCATCCAACACCTGTTTCAGATGCTGCGGACGATTATAGGAGAATATGGCTATTGGTGCAAGTGTCATTTTATAGCGATATATTCGTGTATTTAGCAATGTCGTTAATATGGTTCACATAATAACGCTGATAGTTTTTTTCCAATTTAGCTAATGGCAATCGTGCATCCTCCGGATAGAGCGCTTTCTCGTGTTCGATAATCTGCTCCGGTGTAAACACAAATCCCACTACTTGGGCCGGATTACCCATCACTACTGCATAGGGTGGAACATTATTCACTACTACGGAACCGGCACCTACGGTTGCTCCTCTGCCAATCTTTACACCGGCAAGAAGCGTAACTCCTACACCTATTCCTACTTCCTCCTCCACGATTATATCCTTATCCACATCATAACGGTGCGTCTCAGCCGTTTCATAATTGGGCATACCAACTTGCCGAGTATGACTTCCTGTAATGACTGTTAGTCCTTGCGCTGCATAGCTATGAGACTTCATAATAAAACGACCTTTTTCTCCTATCGGTGAAATAATAAATCGCGAACCTTCAAGTATGCTGATTCGTTCATCCAAAAAGATCTTTTCCGGACATGAACATGCATCCGGCATTTTAAATACAGATGTAGGTGTGATCTTTCCCATCCGTGATTTTATAACACTCAATTGATAGTATTTGGAATACCTATCCAACCGATATGCCAATTTGTGTGTTATTATCGATAATATATTCATAATTTGTTGATTAATTTCTTAAATGTGATACATCATTTTTTCTCTAAAATCATTGCTCCAACGATACGCGCAATCGCATTAGCGGCCACATTGGATGAATGGCGCATCATTGCTTGTTTCATATCCTCTATAGTTAGTTTATCCCAATCATAGAGTATATCATTTCCTGTTTCTTTAGTATCGAATGGAATTATGTATTCCATTTTTTGCCAATCACTTATATACTGACGAGCAATCGCCCATGTCATAACCTTAGTAGTGCTCATCGGTGCTGACACTTCATCGGCATTCTGAGTAAAGATATGATTAGTTTTTCCTTCTTTATCCATCACGCATAGACTGGCATTTTTCGCTTTACTTACTTTCATATTCTTTGTTCCCCCGTGTTCATACAATATCTTATAACCTATGCGCATTAATTCATCCATGGCTTCAAATCGACCTTGTTCATCTTCGGCATTCATGATTGCTCCGGCTACCTTTATTCCCTTAATATCACATACCATCACCAATGTTTGATACCCATCTCCGCTTCCGGTCTTAGATCCGATGATAGGATAATTATCTCCAATTGTTTCTATCGTCGTCGTGGAATAGACTATCTTCTTCTTGCTCCTATGTCCTGGTATCAAATAGGGCTTCTTAATCGATAGCTCATAACCTTGGGAATCATGAGATTTGCATTCTTTTACACCGAATGCGCGCAACGACATAATGGATAAATCATTCGCGGTTGATTGCGAATACACACCATTCTCTCCTAAGCCAGATGGGTTTATCCACTTCGTGTTAGCCAATCCCCATTCTTTGGCTTGTTCATTCATCGCCGCGACAAATGCATCGTAGCTTTCTGCATCTGAATACTTTGAGTGCAACTTATGCCATATCGTACGACACAAATTTAAACGTGCAATATTAATAAGTATAGAAGACATAACTATTTTGCGTACGATTTATATGTTTTATTCCACTTTGTTTTTAATTTCTCAGGCAAATCTAATTCTTCTCCCCATTCTTTAATCACTTGCGAAGTGTAATTCCATAGAATATTACCCGACGTAGTGAATGTCATCTCTCCGAAATATATCTTATGATGAACAAGGTACATATCTACACGGACATGAGGGAATGGCTCAGCCAATTTATTAGCGATTAATATCATCTCATCCAATTCCTTCGGCCTTGGAATACTAATGGACATATCCTCATTTTTCCGATCATGTACACGATTCCAATTCATATCATAACTAATAGCAAATGAGTTCTTCGCCGCATCTCCCAAATCGTTGCGCACCAATATATGTCGCGCTGTACCATTAAAGCAGAAGAATTGTATTTCCAATCGCTCTTCTCCAGCCTCTCCGATAAACTCCTCTGCATATGCTTTAGGTTGTATGTATTGGTAATGATACTCACAAGTATCCATTCCTATAATTGCGTGTAATCCCTCATCTATTGTTTTACGTGCTGCATCTTCATCCAACTGCGATTGATCTTTACACAGCACCATTCCTATTCCACCTCCACAATGATTGCATTTAAGCACAAAGCGATTAGGTAGTTTACTAAAATCAATATCCTCTGCCTTATCATACACAGCATACACCTTCGGTAAAATATATCCTAATCCTAAATCCTCGATATATTTACGCACCGCTAACTTATCCGCATAAGTTACTATACGTGGATCTTGCCAATAACGTGCCAACCAGAATAACTTCTGATTAAAGTCTTTCGGATTCTTATAATCCAACTCCATCCCACGATGGTACTGATAGTAGTACTTAGCATATGCATAAGGGAATCTTCCATACCACACATGGTTCGCCAGATATTTACGAATACGTCTTCTTATCTTTTGAAAAATCTCCATCATAATCTTACTTACAATAATTCTCGATGTATCACATTTGGTTCATTATAATTCTTCATTCCGTCCACATAGACGGGTATGATTTTGCTTCCTTTTAGGATGTCATCTGTTTGCTTTGTATACTTTCCGAAAGGATATGCATAAAAAGGTACATATTTCTTATGAAAACTCAATGCCCTTATACTCTCATCCACATTCGTCCGAAATGATTCACAAGAACATGCTGCATAATCAATGTGCTCGTATCCGTGCATACCAATCTCTATGATAGAACTATCAGTCTGTTTTAATTCATCACCCGATAAATACAACTGCTGCGCTAATCTTCGCTCATCCTCCTTATCTGTTATACCCATGTATTTTAAAATTTGCTCCGCACAAGTCTCTCCGTCCAAGTTTTTTACGGTGATAAACATCGTCATCGGTATCTTCTCTTCCTCCATCCATGGAATCAACGCTGCCTGACATTTTAATCCGTCATCACAAGTCAATACCGCATATTTCTTACATCGGATCCAATCCTTTTTAAGGTGACGGTGAGCATCCAGCAACGAGACGAACACATATCCGGCCTTTCGCAAGTCCTGTACCTTCTGCTTCAACTCAGATAGCGACATCCAATCCGGCTTACAATGCAAGTCTGAATCAAACTGCTCGCTTACTTGATGAAAGCAAAACACCCGTATCGGCTGAAGTCGCATCTTCATCCATTTCCGCTTAATCCTATTTAAAACATCATGCATCATACATTACTTAAGTAATCTCGCAATTACCATCGTTATATACCAACTCCATTTATGCGCATGTAGCTTATCGTACAACTTAATCTTCTTCTCTTCTTTGTAGAGCAAATCCCACATCCGTTTCGTGAACATCTGCGCATATCGCTGATCCTCAGCCTTTCTCATCACAACCCATTTTCCATCAGGATCTGCACTGATACCAGTCGTATCAAAATATGCAATATTCTGATCTACATACTTGAATGTAGCATCTCCAAATCCTAAACACTTGGCATAAAATACCGTATCACCGTTAATCCTATACGATTCATCAAAGTACCCATATTTATCAAATAATTCTCTTTTACAGAAAGAGGATTGGTGTAAAAAAATTCCTCTCATTACATCAATGAATGTAATATCTGATTTTCCAACACCTCTATCTGTGTACTCTTTTTCGTCTTTCTCCTTGATGAGATTGCCTTGCACTATGTCTGTTCCATCCATCTCCGGCAGTATACGCTCTATCACATGCTCATCCACGAGATAGTCCCCACTATTCAGCATCAGCGTATATTTACCATGGCACATCTTCACGCCCTTATTCATTGCATTATAGATGCCTGTATCAGGTTCCGAGATCCACTTGAAATTCTCCAATCTCCAATCTCCGATCTCCAATTTCTGAGCGTATTCTTTGATTATACCAACAGAATCGTCAGAACTTGCCCCATCCACTACGATATACTCAAACTCCTTACACGTTTGCGTAAATACAGACTCCATCGTTTTTCGGAGTCCCTCCGCATTATTGCGATTTATGGTGATAATACTTAGTTTCATTTTATATAGTTTTTCCAAAATGTTTCGTATTCATATTTCTGCCATGCGTGGCACCCAAACGGCAACGTGTTATTATTTAATTCATACAAATAGGCCGGACTCAATTCAAAGGAGAATGGCACTGCTTCTGCTGCGGACGGAATCTTATATTCAACCTCCAAATTCGGAATCAAATCACACCAGAAGAAATCCTCATAATCATCGTATGTTCGCACAAAATAATCTATTGTATTGTGCCATCCAAACCAATGGCTAATTATACTTCCTAAGCGCTTCAATGGAGTAAACGTTCTCGTCTTCTTCCATAAAGTACGTAATCCCATTACCGGCAGTTTCCGTGTCAATATCCGGATATGCGTATCTATCTTGCGCAAGGATAAACCGCCATTACCCACTTTCCATAATTCCGCTCCTTGCTCATGACTCTTGCAATCGAAGAACCACGGAGCGCCAATATAGTCATAGCCTTTATTGCACCACTTCTCCAATTCGTCGCGGAATACGTATGCGTCCAACTGATAAATCAGCATGTAGTCATACTGCTTAAATCGCAGATAAAAATCCTTCGACATCATTAACGCGTTATATCCGGGTATGCCGGAGAAATAGGTTGCATCAAAATTCTCTCGCTTTAACGAAACCATATACTCTTGCGCTATGCTATAATATACAGTACAATCCAACGTTTCATATGTCACTAAGAAAATCGGATATCTCAACAATACTTTACAGCACTGCCTCAGCGACATTTCTTCCCATTTCGATATCTTCTCCTTGTATACCGGTATTACTATGCACACTTTCTTTTGCCCCATATTGCATTTCATCTTTATGATCTGTATGGACATTCATTAAAACCATATTTCGCTAATTTGGGATGACATTTTCCACCCAACCACACTATCTTCGTTTCTTGCGGAAACATAGAAACGGCTGTAGAATTTATAGTAATGGCTACGTCCAGCTTCATCCCTATTAATTGCATTAATTGCATCGGTATATACGATGGCATTATATATGCCTTAGGGAAATATTTTTGATAAGGGACTTTATCATTGGGATGGGGTTTAATAATCACATCTCTTTCATCATATTCCTCTATTGCTTTTTTATAAATCTCCACCAATTCATCTTCTTCTATAGCTTGTATAGTTACGTAGTTTTGAGTCAATACTATCACTTTGTATTGGGAATATTTGTCTAATGTCGTCATATCGATACCGAAAAGATCCAGTATGAATTTTTGCTTTTCCACACCAGCATTTTTCCATAGGACCTCCAAATCTATCAACTCATATTTGCGACCTTTAAGCAGCTCTGAATTCACATCCGTTGGTGCAGTTACTAAACGATTTCTGCATAGTATATTTTTACCGGCATTTTTGCCGTATGTGGGACCATACAGGATGGCTTGTTTGATTTTTTTACGAAATATTTTCGCGCCAAACTCTTTAGCAAAATAGGGTTCATTCAAACAATATGTATAAAAACCGGATCCATCCTCTATAAGAGTGTATGGAGAGAATCCTATCAGCGGAGAACTAAAGCCAAAATGATCCTGAGCAAATACCTTTGTAAACAGTATTTTCCAACGGTAATGCCCAAAGGCATATTTGCGAAACTTAGGTATATCATCCCATGTCGCTTCGGTATCTAGATATACTGCCCCATCTATCTTATCGCATACGCTTTTAGCGATGGAATCACCAATGAAGAACCTTGTCCGTTTGATAGCGTCATACGAACTATACAGCAGATACACTAAGAATGCATACACTGTTCCTACGATACATGTATATCGATACTTTAACATCATTGCATATGTTTAGCTAAATCCTTTGCCTTCTCATACTCTGACATCGAACCTATATCAATCCAAGTACCTTTCAGCGGGTAGCGGATGACTTTGCTCTTCTTCTGCACCAAGGCATCTATCAGATCCGTAGCATTATAGAACTCATTCTCCGGAATAGTCTCCAACACCTCTCTGCGCAGCATATAAATACCGGCATTCGCATAGTAGTTATATGTCGGTTTCTCTACGATACCTTTCACGTCGCGACCATCCAAATCGCAGATACCAAATGGTATAGACACCGTATAAGGCACCGCAGCTATTGACATATCTGCCTTATTCTCGATGAAGTGCAAGTACATATCCTCAAAGTCTATATCCGTGAACAGATCTGAGTTCATCACCAGCACTACGTCGTTATGGAACTCTTTCACCAATCGTACTGCTCCCATCGTTCCTAAGAATTTCGGTTCGCGTACGCACTCTACTTGTACATCCTGATGTGGCTCGCTATAGTGCTCCTCTAATTGCTCTGCCAGATAATTCACAGTCACAGATATATGCTCCACACCATACGATATCAGTCGATCTACATTATGGTCGATTATCGCCTTGTTTCCAACCGGCAATAACGGCTTGGGAGTCGACAGTGTTAACGGACGCAGACGTTCGCCTTTTCCTCCGGCCATAATAACGGCATCAATCGGAAGCAACGATTTTTGCATCTTCAGATTGATGATCTGACAAAGATGGCGATCTTTATCCAGTACAGGCACTATCGGCAGCTGCTGTTCACGGAACTGACGCAACTGCTCAATTTGAATGTTTCCGTCCTGCAAGTAGCGGAAGTTGCGGAACATGATTTGCTCCACCGGTTCATTCAGCTCATGTCCGGCTATCAATCCACGACGAATATCTCCATCGGAGAGCGTAGCTACTACTTGCTGTTTATCATTCAGCACAAACAACATCTGTCCGCTACCGGAAGTCTCATTTATCCGCCTCAATGCCTCGCGAATAGTCGCGGTTTGCGGAATGCAATATGTATTTAATTCTATCATAGTCTATTTCAGCATCATTTCAGCCATTTTCCAATCATGCATCGTATCTAAATCAAAGGATGACTTCGCATCCATGACATACTTCACGCGATGCGGTAGTTTATGCATGTGCGTATGCTTGAGCGTATGCGCATCCATAATGTATATGGCGCCATTGTATTCATATACCTTCGGTGCGTCTTGTCGACGATAGATAGTACCATCACCCTTGCTAATCTGCAAGTACCCATCCTTATCTTCTTCGAAGATATCATAGTATGGATTGGACGGACATTCCTTGACAGACACCACCATCGCATCCTTATCATTTGTCTGTCTATAGAGTTCCAACGCCTCTTTTACTTGCTCTGCAGAGCGGAAAGGCGACGTCACTTGCAAGAGCAACACGATATCGTAGTGCTTACCTTGCTGCTCATAAAAATCCAAAGCATGCAGCAGCACCTCATACGTACCTGCCGTATCGGTAGCTAACTCATCCGGACGAAGAAACGGCACTTTCAATCCGTATGCTTCTACCACGGACTTGATCTCTACATCATCCGTCGATACGCAGATATTCTCATCAGACGTAATCGCACGTGCCGTATCTATTGCGTAATAGATCAACGGCTTCCCGTTCAGCGGTTTGATGTTCTTACGCGGAATACCTTTGCTTCCCCCGCGTGCCGGGATGATTATCAACACATTATCGTTCATCATTGCTCTATTTCTATCGGTTCATCGATTTCGTATGCGTGCAAAGCACGCGTGCCGATTACTTTGTCCCAATCCGAAGCGGGGATACCATCCCCCACTCGCTTCGTTGTCAGATTTTCTTCCGTTAACAATTCGCCCTTCTCAATCGGTTTGGCCGCCACGATGGACTTACGAACAATCTTGCGGTTCGCCAACTCGCTCTGCTGAGGATGTTTCTCTCCGTCACCCAAAGCCAACTCAATCCGACGGATACCATCCACCATCTGCTTGAACTCGGCTAGATCTGCCGAAGCAATATGATCCGGTCCTTCCATCGTCTTATCCAAAGTGAAGTGTTTCTCTATCACTTGCGCACCCATCGCTACCGCTGCCACCGGTATCTCCACACCTTGCGTATGATCGGAGTAACCTACGGCACAATGGAATCGCTCTCGGAGCGTCAGCATTGCTCGCAGATTCACCTCCTCCGTCGGACAAGGATAATTGGTGGTGCAATGCAGCATGATCACTTCTTTCGCTCCATGTCCCGTCAGTTCCTTATAGGCACGCTCTATCTCCTCCATCGTTCCCATACCGGTGGAGATGATGATCGGCTGCTTCGCCATAGCCGCAGCCTTGCGCAGGAACGGGACATTGGTCAACTCTCCGGAACCTATCTTCAGGTACTTCATATCGCACGAAGACAACAGGAAGTTTAAACTCTCTTCCTCATCCGGAGTGGACATGAAGTCAATACCTATCTCTTGGCAATGCTTGGCTACCTTCCGAAAATTATCATACGACAACTCCAACTTCTTGAGCATCTTATACTGCGAGTTCTCCGTATCGTTGAGATTCTCACGCTGATATTGCGCCATCTGCGCGGCTTGCGTCACGATATTCTCCGTCTTCCAAGTCTGGAACTTCACCGCATCTGCACCGACGACTTTGGCAGCATCGCACAACTGCAACGCCAAGTCCAATCGACCATTATGGTTTACTCCCGCTTCCGCTATGATATATACTCGATTATTTTTCATCGTGTTCAAAATAATGTTTGATCTCTTTTACAATCTCGATTGAGGAGTTGCCGTCACCCCAATAATTATCGGGTGATAAATTCATCGTTTGAACCTTTGTCATGGCATCTCTCAAATTATCTTCGGTGCAAACTGGCACATCTATGATATTTGAGCATCTATGACGTCCTTCTTGGCGCAATCCTATATTAATAACCGGTTTCGCCAAGATTGGTGCTTCAACAATACCACTGGATGTATTCCCTATTACACAATACGCTTCGCTCATGGTGCTGTTATAATTCGCTTGACCTAATGACGGATATAAATATATATTATCATGTCGTTTCGCATAACTCTCATAGATACGATTCATCTCCTGCCCTCCGCAGTCCGCATTTGCGTATGTAACAATGATTTGTACATCCTTTATTTTAGATATGAAACGCATTAAGGTCTCTGCCATTTCCGCGTTCTCTGCAGTTGTCATTTTTGTTTCTGGATGCAATGTTACAAGTAGCCATTTCTTGTTTGCATTCCAACCAAATTTCTTCGATAGTTCGCCTCTTTCAATAAACAATCCGTTGGCTAAATTTTCAATACCGATTTCTCCTACATTATACACATTCTTATCACTACCGCGCATTCTTATAATATTGGTGGCTGCCTCATTCGTGCCAGGAAAATGAAGATCTGCCATCATCGTAACTGCATTGCGGATTTCATTATCAATCGCACCGATTGTTACATCTCCTCCGGAAATATGCGCAATTGGTATTCTCATAACTAACGCAGCACTACATATCGGAAGTAATTCATACCGATCACCTAGTACAAGAATCATGTCAGGTTGCAGCGCCTCATAACAGGCTGCACATAACTCTGTACATTTCGCCATGGATCGAATGATGCCTACTTCTGAATCATCGCCACTCAAATAATCCAAGACATAATCGACATCATTTCCGTCGTCCTGAATCATTTGTATCGTCTTACCTTGCGCATCGAGTAAATGCGCTCCTCCTACGACTAGTTGACACTCTATACCATCCGTAGATTTGAGACACCTAACTACATTTTTTAGGAGTCCGTATTCTGCCCTGGTACAGGTTATGACACATATTTTAATATCTTGCCTCTTCATTTAATAATGGTATTTCAGTAACAAACGTTTATAGGTTTCTTTCTTCTCCGGATTGGCTTCTTCCCAAGCAGCACATACCGATTCATATACCTCCGGATTGAAGATCAACTTACCAATCACAAAATCATATCTGTCCGTCGAGAACTTCTGTTTGAACCGGTACAGCGGATTCTCTTCATTTCCATCCGTTCCTCCTCCTAAATGCAGATACCTGCATCCTTGCTCTTTCATCAACTGCACTGCGTTCCATAGCATGAAGTTGTTCGGACAAAGCCGTTGGAACTCCCGTTTACTGCCGGACAGGTGATAATGTGCATAATAGCCGTTGTGCATAAAGATCGCCGCAGCTACCGGTTCGGATTCATACTCCACGATACCGATACACATGTTCGGTAATGCCTTCTGCATATCTGCGAAATACGCATCCGTGAAATAATAGAACGAGTCCGCATGGAGTCTATCCATCGTGGTATCATAGATACTGCGGAAGATCTCGATACCTTCCTGCATATCAGCCAAACGGAACGATAGTCCTCTCCGTCCGGCACGCAGGATATCACTCCGGTTACCGGTCTGAATCTGGTGCATCCAAATATCATCGATATCCTGTTGCAGATTCACCGCCACCGTATGCCGGTCATATATCGTTCGAATCGTATCCGGTACGTGTGCGTAATTCTTTAACAAGGGATGGAAGCGCACAAAACCGCAGATATAACCATTTGCTTTGAAATGATCAAAGGCAGCATCCCATGCCGTTTGGATAAAGGACGTATCCTCCGTATTAGCGATAGCACCTCCGTAACCGTAGGCCGTCTCGAAGTCATAATAGGTAGCTCCATCATGTTGCACCGAATTGCGCACAAACGGCAAGAGGAAGATCTGGTCACCTTCCGTTGCAATCAGGCACATGGCATCCTGACCGGCAAGGCAATTCAACCGGATATATTCTTCCGTATAATATACATCCGTTTGGTAAGGCACGAATGCCTTCAACAGATGATTCCATTGTGTCGCTATCGTAACTGTCATCTTGCGTATTTCTCTATTATCTCCAATATACGATTCATATCCGCTCCGTCATATCGCTGGTCGATTATCAGCGACAACTCATGCCTTGCTATCTCTTGCGCATGTTCCATTTGCTGATTCGGCCAATGTACCGGACAAAAGATACCGGCATCAAACATCGCTCTGCGCACCTCATCCCGATTGTTTACATATATCGGTATGAATAAGGGTACGGTATCTTTATTCTGTTCCATCAGTTCTTTCACCTGCGGTATGTGTTTCAATCCCTCTCGCAGTACACGTGCATTTCGCAAACGCTGCTGGGCTATCTGCTCGGTATTAATATTCGCCATCAATCGCTTCGCCATATCTGACATTCCGCTTTCCATATTCTCTTCAATCTGTACTTCGCCTCTTCGTAGCATCTCTAGATACAATTCATCGTGGTTGAGACATTCCCGAATGCGCTTCAATGTCGCTCCTGCCAATTTCGTGGCTGCAAAGGTATTCTCTTTCGCGGCTATCGGTAATGGGTACTTTGTCTTCACCAATCCACCATCCGGAACCGCAAACCATTTGCGCAAACTGGTGAACTTAAAATGCTCCGTTCCTAATGGCTTTTGATACGCATAATAGGCTTGCACATCATCCTCAATAATAATCGTCTCCGGGTAGTTAGTTCGTATATATTGTTTTTGATTGTCTATATTACCCCCCCCGCGAAGTAGTTTACAGCTAGCACGGCAGTGCTCTTCGTAATGTGTTTACACAGCACATCCATATCCATCTGAATGGCTTCCGTAATAGGATATGTCTTTACCTCCAATGCCGATTGACGCGATGCATCTACTACACTATCGCATACATATTCTGGTATTAATATCGTGCGGACACCTAATGATTGGTGACAAAAGCGCAGTATCTGAAACAAAGCAGCACGACCCGATGCATACGCATACTCGTCCTGTCCAAGCATCCATCGCTCAGACTGCGCGTACAAATCGCTCCACCTTATTTCATATTCGCCACCTATCATCGACAAAGTCTCACACTACTCGGTATATTCACTACTCTATCCGCAAACATCTGCGTGTTCTTCAGTCCGTCTGTCTCGCAGTTCTCAAACATCGGCAAGCGGTTCATCAACTCCCAGATTGGACGAGTCATCACACCTTGATCATTCGTATATTGCAAGAACTCCTGCTGTGCTTCCCGATTCGGCAACAGCACTGCATTCAGCCAGTAATTCGAACGTGCATTCTCCGGCTCAGCAAAGAACTCCACACCATCCACCTGAGCAAAATACTCCTTATATGCTGCTGCCGTTTGGCGCTTATCTGCAATAAACTTATCTATGTTCTCCAATTGCGCACAACCCAAAGCCGCATTGATATTCGGCATACGATAGTTATAGCCGATATGGTCGTGCCGGAACTCCCAACGATGCGGCACTTTCGCTTGCGTCGTCAGGTGCTTGGCCAACTTACCCAACTCCTCATCCATAAACAGCAACATACCTCCACCACCGGTGGTTATCGTCTTGTTGCCATTGAAACTCAACGCACCCACCTTGCCGAACGTACCCGTATGCTTGTCCTTATACAAACTACCGATACTCTCCGCAGCATCCTCCACCAACGCAATATGATACTCCTCACACACAGCCAACAGTTCCTCAATCCGCACCGGATGACCAAACGTATGCATCGGCACACATGCTTTCACTCTCCGTCCGGTACGTTTGTTATAGCATACACCATCACGCACCTCTGCGTTCTTCGCAAGCCATTCCTTCACTGCCTCCGGACTCAAACCCATCGTCGTCACATCCACATCCAGGAACACCGGATGCGCACCGATATAACTCAGCGCATTACAGGTCGCAATGAACGTCAATGCTTGTGTCAGCACCTCATCATCACGCTCCACGCCACTCAACATCAATGCCATATGCAGCGCATTCGTGCCATTCACACACACCACCGCTTTTTTCGCACCAGTATAACGCGCCATGTCCTCTTCGAACCGATCCACGAACTTACCTACGCTGCTCACAAACGTCGTGTCAATGCACTCGTTCAGGTACTTCTTCTCATTTCCCACAAACTTCGGCACACTCAGCGGTACAAACTCCTCCGTTCCGTACCATCCTTTGATGAATTCTACTATTTGTTTATATTCTGCCATAATGCTTACATTTTACTATCCAAGTTTTTACCCTTCTCATCGTGTTCGAAGTTCGGCAAGAAGCGCTCTATTGCTGCTACTACTTCCGCTTTCGTGAAATTCGGTTCTGCAAAGATACCTTCGAATTCTTCGAACAAAGCCATAACGTCCTTCATCGGCCTACGCGTCGTCTTCTCAATCACTCCAAGCGATTGGAATCGATTCATATTCAAGTCCTCACCTTCTATGAAGAACTCCTCATATGCTTTTTCACCGGTAGTGTTACTTCCTGTGTAAATAACAGGCCACTCGCTGTCGGTAGGCGCAAATTGCTTTGCTTCGTCATCGGACGAACACATATGTTTGCCGAATCCTTGTTCGCGTACAAACTCATCACAGATATCCGAGAATCGCATCATCTGCTCTTCACCCAGTTTCGGGAAGAATATCTCCCCTCTCTTACCCAGCACACACGCCAACAAGCATATCTGTCCGCTCTCTTCTGGAGAAACAAAATACCGCTTCACATCATTCGGTGCTGCCAACGGCTGACGTTTCTGCAACCGGTGCATCCACCCATCCGGTAACGAACCGTTCGAGAACGCCACATTCGCGAACCGTGCCGTGGTGATATTGAACTCACCTGAATATGCCATGATCAGATCTTCCAATATCCGCTTGCTTGCCCCCATGATATTCACCGGATTCGCAGCCTTGTCCGTACTCACGCAGAAGAAATGACTCGGCTTATGCACCATCATCAGGTCCATCAATTTCTTCGCCTTGATGTCATTGTTCTCTATCAACGCTTGCACCGAGTACTTGTCACGCTCCGAACGCACATGCTTGTGTGCCGAGAAGTTCGCTACGATATCAAATCCCTTCTCCTCACGGAATATCCGCTCAAATATCGGACTTGCAAAATCCAAGGTGTACGTCCTGTAATCCTCCGGCACTTTGATATCCGCACTACTCCGTAAGTCACGCGTCAACTCAGCCAATCCGTTCTCATTCAGATCCACCACAATCAGCTGCTTCGGCTCAAACCGCAGCAACGCCTTGATGAACGACGAACCGATGCTCCCCGCACCACCAATCACGCACACTCGCTTCCCCTCAATCTCCGCTTTCAACTGCTCCTTATTCGCCTCAATATCAGCAGCGAACATACTCACCGGACGATGGGTGATATGATCCGATATGAACTTACTTAAATTAAACATACTCATACAAATTTCCAATCCAACAATGTACTGAAATAACCTCGTCTAAAATCACCTCGCTGTGTTGTATTATCGTGCAACTCAAATTTCGCAACCTCTCCCGGCGATTCTACATCGAAAGTTTCAGTTTGTTTACTGGTATAGTTCAGTACTATCACATAACTACCGGGGGCTAATGTTCTACGCGGGATATGTATTCGCATCGTAGATTCACCGATAGGCATATGCTCCATCTTATGAGGGGTTATCTCATTCGTATCCGATACCCATATAATTGTGCCATCAGTGGCCTTCTCAATATGCATATATCCCCATATGCCCGGTACATTCTTACGAACCAGATAGGTCATGTCCAAATACATATCCTCATCGCATAAGAACGATGAACGCGGTTTTCCATCCTCGCCTTTAAGTTCAGTTCTCAACAACTGAAAATCCTTAATTGGATCGATTTCTTTTCTGGTATATATACAACCTATTTCATGATCGTCATACGAATCCGCGAGGTAACTCTCCACAACCTCGCCTACAGGTCCTATCTTACGAACAGAACCCTTATCCAGCCAAACACCGTTCTTGCACAAACGTTGTATACTTCCCATATTATGACTAACGAAGAGGACTGTTCTTCCATCATTTGAGGAAACGTCTTTCATCTTACCTATCGCTTTCTTTTGGAACTCCGCATCGCCCACCGCAAGCACTTCATCCACCACCAAGATCTCCGGCTCCAAGAACGCAGCGACAGCGAACCCCAGCCGCACCGTCATACCGCTGGAGTATCTTTTCACAGGAGTATCTATGTATCTCTCGCACCCCGAAAAATCGATTATCTCGTCCAACTTACTCTGTATCTCACTCCTCGACATTCCGAGTATCGCCCCATTCATAAATATGTTCTCTCTTCCTGTCATTTCCCCATGAAATCCCGTTCCAACCTCCAGCAAACTTCCAATTCTACCATGGGCACGTATCGTCCCCGTCGTCGGCCCCGTCACCCTTGACAGGAGTTTGAGCAAGGTACTCTTCCCCGCGCCATTTTTCCCTATAATTCCGACCACGTCTCCCTGTTCCACTTTAAAATCAATATCCCTCAGTGCCCACACATATTCAGAACTCCCCTTGGTTGCTCTGTCATTGGTCTCACCAATTTTCAAGTATGGGTCTTCTTTGTGTAACACGTTAGTAATCCAAAACCTTCTTATATCATGCGATAAGGTTTTGGTACTCACCAATCCCAGTCTATACTGTTTACTAACGTGTTCAAATTCTATAGCTGTCGCCATAATTTGTTTTTTTGTTTTGTATTGTTTGTATTCTAGTTATTTCTCTTTTAGTTGGACTATGTTTTACTTAGTCCCTTTCACTCTAGCTTAGTCCCTTTCACTCCTCCCCATCATCTCATCTCCAGCTTAGTCCTTTTTACTATTCTGGGTTTCAGCTTAGTCCTTTTTACTGGCCCCACTCTGCTATATTCATCTCCTGTGTCTCAGCTTAGTCCTTTTTACTATTCTGGGTTTCAGCTTAGTCCCTTTCACTAATGCCCCCGAACAAACTGTCCTTCCGGTTGATTGGTCACAAAGCAACTATCCTCCATCTGTTCCTCTATCCTTGCTTGCTCCTCCTGCGCTATATATTCCTCATAACTCATCGCTCCATCCTCAACTTAGTCCTTTTCACTTCCTCACTCCCATTCGCCTTTCGCCACTCGCCCTTTGCCATTATTCTGCTTCTTGCTTCTGCAGTTCTGCCAAATACTCCCTTCCTTTCTCTGTCAACTTATATGCCTGAACCGGACATGTCGGTGCTCCTGCATAAACCATCATCACATAACCAGCATCACGAGACGGATACCAATACTTCACTCGGAAATTGCGAATACCTTCTCTCTTCAAACCCAACTCAGCCATCAAACCCTGACGCGTTACCACATCAAACTTCCCGAGGATCTTCACCATCCGCTGCACTCGCATCCGCTCCCTCGCCACCATATTTACTGCATCTGCATACATCCTATTTCCATTTTCAGCTTAGTCCCTTTCACTCCGTTGGAACTCAGCTTAGTCCCTTTCACTAACGGCTTGCAAAATTACTACTTTTTTCTGACTTACACAAGTTTTGGGTCAAATTTATTTATTTCGCTTTCTTTTGGTCTTTCTTTTGGAACTCCTTGATTACTTTCTTTTGGAACTCCTTTTTATGCGGCTTTTCTATAACTTTCTTTCATTCCATTCTCCAGCAATACTCTTTTCTTGCACAGAGGTTGAATTGCACTTGCCATATTATGACTAACGAAGAGGACTGTTCGGCCTTGGCCTTGGGAAACGTCTTTCATCTTACCTATCGCTTTCTTTTGGAACTCCGCATCGCCCACCGCAAGCACTTCATCCACCACCAAGATCTCCGGCTCCAAAAATGCAGCGACAGCGAACCCAAGCCTCACAGTCATACCGCTGGAGTATCTTTTTACAGGAGTATCAATGTAACGTTCACATCCACTAAAGTCGATAATTTCATCGAGTTTAGCTTGGATTTCAGAACGTGTCATTCCTAAAATGGCGCCATTCATAAAAATGTTTTCCCTTCCTGTCATTTCCCCATGAAATCCCGTCCCCACTTCCAACAGACTCCCAATTCTCCCATGTGCTCGTATCGTCCCCGTTGTCGGCCCCGTCACACGACTCAACAACTTCAGCAAGGTACTCTTCCCCGCTCCATTTTTTCCAATTATCCCCACAACATCCCCCTGCTCTACTTTGAAATCAATATCTCGTAATGCCCATACGTAGTCGGAATTTCCACGTGTCGATCTATCGTTTGTTTCACCTATCTTTAGATAGGGATCTTCACGATGCAATACGTTGGTTATCCAGAACCTACGTATATCGTGACTTAGTGTTTTAGTGCTAACTAAACCCAGTCGATACTGTTTCGACACGTGGTTAAATTCAATAGCAGTATTACTCATTCCTTATTCTAGTTTTTAAAATTCCAATTTTATTTTTTTTGTCTTTTATGTTTTATGGGTTTTTATACCCCTTGTTTTCATTGTTTTCTCCTCCCCTGACTCTCACCCCTATCTTGTATTGTACTTGTATTGTTCTTGTATCATACTTGTATTGTTCTTGTATTGTACTTGCATTGTTCTTGTACTGTGGCACTATACGCTGTTTCAGGTCCTACTCTTGTATTCTTTGTTTTCTCCTCCAGTACTACTCAACTTCACCTTGTATTGCACTTGTATCGTGCTTGTATCGTGCTTGTATTGTGGCATCATGTTCATCTATCATCTATCCCCCATCCTCACCTTGTACTGTACTTGTATTGTGGCCCTCAACCCCTCATTTACCATCTACCACTTACCATTTACCATTCAAAACCCACCTTGAATTGTACTTGTATCGTGCTTGTATTGTGGGTTTGTACTCCACACTGAAGCTCTTCCCGTTTATCTAACCCCTCTCAACCTCATCTTGTATTGTACTTGTATTGTACTTGTATTGTTGCCTCAACTTTTTCTTCTCCTCAACTCCGGGCACACATCATACATCACCCATCATACATCCAACCCTACCTTGTATTGTACTTGTATCCTACTTTTATTGTCAACCTCAACCCATCATCACCACTCTCTCATCCCATTACACGCCCCCGCACACGCCCACGCTAACCTTGTATTATGCTTGCATTGCGCTTGTATTCTTCTTGTATTGTGCTTGTATTGTCACTCCGCAGCACCTTTCGCTTTCTCCTGCAACGCCTTATATACCTCCATACCCTTGTCCGTCAACAGATATTTCTGATCAGGACTGTTGGGATGCTCCGGATACAAGAACCGAACATAACCTTGCTGCATCGACGGAGTCATGTACAAATCCCACAAGTTCTTCCGGGCACGCACCTCCATATTACCACAAATGCCTCGACGAGAGATCACCTCCGTCCCGATTGCCTCGATGACTCTGATCATCCTTGGATCCATTGTTCGCAACTCACTTACTTCCATTTCTTGTCCTCCGAATTAAATTGTCTTTTGGAACTCTTTTTATCGCTTTCTTTTGGTCTTTCTTTTGGAACTCCTTGATTACTTTCTTTTGGAACTCCTTTTTATGCGGCTTTTCTATAACTTTCTTTCATTCCATTCTCCAGCAATACTCTTTTCTTGCACAGAGGTTGAATTTCACTTGCCATATTATGACTAACGAAGAGGACTGTTCGGCCTTGGCCTTGGGAAACGTCTTTCATCTTACCTATCGCTTTCTTTTGGAACTCCGCATCGCCCACCGCAAGCACTTCATCCACCACAAGAATCTCCGGCTCCAAGAACGCTGCCACCGCAAAACCCAGCCGCACCGTCATACCCGAGCTATAGCGCTTAACCGGGGTGTCGATATAGCGTTCACAGCCGGAGAAATCGATGATCTCGTCCAACTTCGATTGTATCTCACTCCTCGACATTCCGAGTATCGCCCCATTCATAAATATGTTTTCTCTTCCTGTCATTTCCCCATGAAATCCAGTTCCAACCTCCAACAAGCTTCCAATCCTCCCATGTGCTCGTATCGTCCCCGTCGTCGGCCCGGTAACTCGGGACAACAACTTTAAAAGAGTAGATTTTCCTGCCCCATTTTTACCAATAATACCTACCACATCTCCTTGTTCAACTCGAAAATCTATATCTTTTAAAGCCCAAACGTACTCGCTTGAGCCTTTTGAGGCTCTATCATTCGTCTCCCCTATTTTCAAATAGGGATCCTCTTTCCCGAGTACGTTTGTAATCCAAAAACGTCTAATGTCATGACTTAGCGTTTTTGTACTAACCAGTCCCAAACGGTACTGTTTGGAGACATGGTTGAATTCTATCGCAGTGTTCCCACTCATATTTTTGTTATTTTTTGTTTACTATTTTTGTTTGGGTTTTTACCCCATTGTTTTTTTCTCTTTTGTTTATGCCCAGCTTAGTCCTTTTCACTCTCCCCTCTCAACTCCTCACACCTAGCTTAGTCCTTTTTACTCTCTGTGGACTTAGCTTAGTCCTTTTCACTCATCCTACTGCACCCACACATTGCTTAGTCCTTTTCACTCTCCCCATTTTCCAGTCCCCATGTCCAGCTTAGTCCTTTTTACTTTATCTCGCCTCTCCACCTTCCGCTTAGTCCCTTTCACTCGCTTATGTTCAGCTTAGTCCTTTTCACTTTTTTGTTCAGGACTTACTTAGTCCCTTTTACTCCAGCTTAGTCCCTTTCACTTTCTCATTGTATTGGACTCAAGTTTTATTTATCCTTTTTACCATAGCTTAGTCCCTTTCACTCTGGACTACCATTAGCTTAGTCCTTTTCACTATCCTCGCTTTCTACATTCAGCTTAGTCCCTTTCACTCAACCCACAGCATCCACACCTAGCTTAGTCCTTTTCACTATCAGCATTCTGTTCGGTTTCTTGCTTCTGCAGTTCTGCCAAGTACTCTCTTCCCTTCTCTGTCAACTTATATGCCTGAACCGGACATGTCGGAGCTCCTGCATACACCATCATCACATAACCAGCATCACGAGACGGATACCAATACTTCACTCGGAAATTGCGAATACCTTCTCTCTTCAAACCCAACTCAGCCATCAAACCCTGACGCGTCACCACATCAAACTTCCCGAGGATCTTCACCATCCGCTGCACTCGCATCCGCTCCCTCACCACCATATTTACTGCATCTGCATACATCCTATTCCAATTTCAGCTTAGTCCCTTTCACTTAGTTAGGACTCAGCTTAGTCCTTTTCACTAACGGCTTGCAAAATTACTACTTTTTTCTGACTTACACAAGTTTTGGGTCAAATTTATATCGCTTTCTTTTGGTCTTTCTTTTGGAACTCCTTGATTACTTTCTTTTGGAACTCCTTTTTATGCTGCTTTTCTATAACTTTCTTTCATTCCATTCTCCAGCAATACTCTTTTCTTGCACAGAGGTTGAATTTCACTTGCCATATTATGACTAACGAAGAGGACTGTTCGGCCTTGGCCTATCGCGGAACTATCCTCGATACATGTACCCAAATTGCGTTTGGGTAGGAAGTACTCGGATGTTCTCGCTCCTCCCCATCGCAAATCATGCTGCTTTACGTTGGGGACCCCAATTGGCACCGAGTGCCCTTATCTTTACGTCTTTCATCTTACCTATCGCTTTCTTTTGGAACTCGGCATCGCCCACCGCAAGCACTTCATCCACCACCAAGATCTCCGGCTCCAAGAACGCTGCTACAGCAAAGCCCAGTCGCACCGTCATACCGGAGGAATAACGCTTGACAGGGGTGTCGATATACCGTTCACAGCCGGAGAAATCGATGATCTCGTCCAGTTTGACTTGGATCTCACTCCTCGACATTCCGAGGATAGCTCCATTCATGAAGATATTCTCCCGTCCCGTCATCTCGCCATGGAAACCCGTGCCGACTTCCAACAAGGAGCCGATACGGCCGTGAGCACGGATGGTACCGGTGGTGGGGCCTGTGACGCGGGAGAGGAGTTTGAGGAGGGTGGATTTGCCGGCACCGTTCTTGCCGATGATGCCGACGACGTCGCCTTGCTCGACCTTGAAGTCGATATCGCGGAGGGCCCAGACGTACTCGGAGGTGCCTTTGGAGGCACGGTCGTTGGTTTCGCCGATCTTGAGGTAGGGGTCCTCCTTGCCGAGGACATTGGTGATCCAGAATCTTCTTATGTCATGTGACAGAGTCTTGGTTGATACCAAACCAAGTCTGTACTGCTTGCTCACATGACTGAATTCAATCGCTGTACTCATATATTCGTTTTAGTTTTATTCTTGTTTTAATTTTCAGGTAACCAAAAAAGGCAGCAGCAGTTTTATTTAGATAATCAAAAAAACTTAAAAAAAAGCATTAGATAGCAATAGTACTTGCAGTACCTTCGAGCATTTATTACTATCGTCTTATCCGAAAACAAGCTTTCAATAATCCGCTACTAATGAATCCTCACATCCGAGATGTCATTGCTATCTAATGACAAAAAAGCCAAAAAATATTCTTAACCACAAGGGTACGATTACTTCAATGACATAGCGAAAACTGCTGCTTTCCAAAAAAAGATCAAAAAATGCCAAAAAATTTCGAAGCATGATCACTTGCGAGGAAGAGAATGCGTGGGCAAACTTTTTTGAAGTGAAATGCAATGCAACGTTTTTTTGTACAGTTTTTTGAGAAGAATCAACAAGCAGCGATGTATTGCATCGGCTGGGCAGGATTAGTCATCAGTCTATCCGGGAGACTTGCTCACGAGGAGAATGAGGAGTAATCATGCCGGAGTTGCTAACGGCAACTGTTGATTCCGACTTTTTTGGTTACAATATATCAAAGATCTTTACAGTGGTGCCATTTTCAGATAATCAAAAAAACGGCAACCTGACTCCAGGAGTCCAAATGTAAGCATCTAACTGCTTGTCATAAGCGAGCTTACACAATCATTTATATTCTTCCATCTATTTCGATATGCTATCATAATGTTGCCGTACAAAAAATAGTTCAAAAAAGCCAAAAAACTAAAATACCTCGATTTGACCATTGTTGTTGTGGAACCGCTCCAGTTGGACCTTGGGGCTGGTGCCAAAATTGACGAGAAGCGCAGCCGGATAACCGGTACCGCGAAGGTAACCGAACGTCTGGTAATGCTCCTTCTCCGTCAGTTGGGTCAGAGCCTTGCACTCGATGATGACATTGCCTATGGATGTCTCCACGACAAAGTCCATTTTGAGGAAGGCTTGGAGCGGCTGGCCCTTGTACATCGGGTGGTATTCGAGTTCCTTGTGGGTGGGTAGTCCGGTGCGGTTCAGCTCGGTGAGGAGCGCTTCCTGGTAGATGTACTCAGGGAGTCCGGGGCCCATGGTTTTGTACACCTCGAAGATAGCTCCGATGATGGGGTAACACGCGTTGACGAGTTCCGTCTTGCGGGGTTCCGGGACCATATGGATGGTGGTTTTGTCCATTGCTTCTTTTAGTTATTTAGTAGTTGAGCGGTGTGGTACCAATACCAGAAAGCCTCGGGGAAGGTTTTCTTGAGTTTGTTCAGACGGTTCATAGTCTGAGAGTCGATAGACAAGTCCTTCACAGCCAATGGATCGTTCGGATAGCGTTCAATAGCATCCACACCCTTCTCAATCATCGTCACCATATACGCATCCCGTGCCGCGTCCGTGATGGCTTCATCGATGCGGTACTGTCGTCCGTCGTACATGAAATTGCGCATCTTCTTGATACCCCGCTGCAGAAAATCGAACTGCCACGCATTGATGGCTCCACGCAAGGCGATGTTTATATCCGTGAGTCGGATGCCGTTGATGACTTCGTCCACCGACATGCTCAAACCCCGATATGCCAACTCCACCGGCACGATTCTGCGGAAGACCTGAGCCGTGACTTGCATGTCGTCCACATGTTCGAAGAGTCGTCCCACGTCGTGCAGCTGCTTAATCACTTCCAGCGACTTCTCCTCGTCCTTCTTGTAATACGGGATCCCCGTCGAGTCGGGAGCAAAAGCCGTGAGTTTATCGCCTAATATATCTTTCTCGGACGGAACGGTAACCTTTGCCGGACTGCCAACCACCTCAATCAGAGGCGTGATTACATCCAGTTGTTTGGTCTCAATATACTGATGCTCATCGTACAGCACGTCCAGCAGGATGTACATATCTTCGCGTCCGGTACGGGGAAAAGCCACTTGGTAGAAGAACTTCGAATGCCCTTTCGGGATGTTCGTGCCATCCTGACGACGCTCCACGAGTTCATAGCGGACGAAACCGCTTTCGGCATACTGCTGCAGATAGGTCTCGATGTTGGTCTCCGGAGGACAGATGATGTCGATATCCGTGGAGAGACGCGTGCCGGTGTCTTGAAGGAGAAGCATAAGGCTCGTGCCACCTTTGAAGACAAAGGGGCAACCGCTACGTGCCAACATGTCGAGCAGACTGAACGCACGAACGACACGCTCAATGACGTTCTTATCGGGATAACGCAGCTCTGAGGCTTTTGCGCTGATCCATTCCGGGCCAAAACACTTTTCTGCTATCATGTTTTTCTACGAAAAACGATTAACGATTAACGATTAACGATTAATGCGGGAAAGATGATAGTTTCGTAACCCTGAAAGTTTAGCAGTTACCTTGCGGATTTGCTCTGACACTTGATCTAACTGCGAGCTATTGATATAGCCTAAATCGCAAGCTATATCCATTTGGCACTCCACTTCTCGCAATGAACCATACGCAATTTCCAAAAAGTGCACTTGCTCTTTGGATGAACTACGTCCGGAACCTTCTGCGATATTGGACGGTATGGATATTACTGCTCTACGCAATTGGTCGCAAAGGGCATATTGCTCCTCCTTCGGAAAGTCTTTCAACAACCGATAAACCATTAGTACCAGTGCTTTAGCTTCCTTGTACGCATCTAAATTCTTATAATCGTTTTTATTCTCCATAATCTTTCAGCCTTAATCCTTCATCGCGACGTTCCGTCGCTTAGCGTATCGCTGTAGTTTCTGTTCGTTGATGACGTAGAGCTGCCGAGCCGTGTCCGTCATGTAGGATGCCTCGATGCCTTGCATGTAATAGAAGTCCTTGTCTGCACGGATATCGACGAGCAGTTTTTCGAGTGTCGGAACGCGGCAACCGTCCTGCTTGGTGAGGGGTGCTTGGGTGACGAGAGGCTTGACGATGATGATCTTCTTCTTGATATCGATATAGTCGTACGCCATTTGCTCGTTGGGCGTTTTGTAAGTCTCGTATCCGGCATCCTGCAAGCAATGGAAGACAGCCTCCACCCCATCGCGTTCCACCTCGACGTACGTAGCCTGATTGAAAGCCAGATGGTGCTGCAGGGGAGCGAACGTCTCGCCATTGTAGGTGCAGATCTTGAGCAAGGGGAACTGCGATTGCAGCAAGTCATATACAGCTTTCTCCTGCGGAGTGAGGACGACTTGCCAGGGAGATAGGCTGCTCTGCGCATAGAGTCCTCGTTGCACACGCTGCAGCCTACCCTCTCTCACCATGCGATTGAGAATAGTAACAACCGAGTGCAACGCAGCATCAGACATCTCGGCATGTGCATTTTGCATATACTGAGCCGCAGTGAAGTGCTCCACTGTCTGAGCAAATTGCAATATGTGTTTCGTTCTATTCTCCATTATATTTGTTGCAATTCGTCACTTTTTGCGGTTTATTGACGATTTACAATGTTTGCTATTTTTCGTGTGTACGTATATATGCGTTGTGTATGCATATGTGTGCGCACAAGGAAACCGGCTGCAAAGGTACGAAAAAAATTTGACATATACAAATGTATATGCAGAAAAATGAATTTTTTGTTAATTTTGTAAGCGATTTGCTATGTTTTGGTGAATTTGAGGGAGTTTTATTGTGGCGATATCGCCATAGATAGAATCAGTATCCGAGGATTTCTCGGCAACTGAAATGGTTGTTTCCATTTTGGAAAGAACCACTCAAACCGTGACGATTTGTCACGCTTTCGAACTACCGAGGAAAGCTCGGCAATTGGTGACAGATTGTCACCGGTTCAAGGTAGGGGACAAATTGTCCCCCCCCCTTACAAAAAAAAAGAAGCCTACGCGGCTTTTCTATAACTTTTCATTCCATTCTCCAGCAATACTCTTTTCTTGCACAGAGGTTGAATTTTCTCACTTGCCATATTATGACTAACGAAGAGGACTGTTCGGCCTTGGCCTATCGCGAAACTATCCTCGATACATGTACCAAAATTACGTTTTGGTAGGAAGTACTCGGAGTTCTTAGCCCTATGGGCACGATTACTTCTCGCTCCTCCCCATCGCAAATCATGCTGCTTTACGTTGGGGACCCCAGTTGGTACCGAGTGCCCTTATCTTTACGTCTTTCATCTTACCTATCGCTTTCTTTTGGAACTCCGCATCTCCCACCGCAAGCACTTCATCCACCACCAATATCTCCGGCTCCAAGAACGCTGCCACCGCAAATCCCAGTCGCACCGTCATTCCCGAGCTATAGCGCTTAACCGGGGTGTCGATATACCGTTCGCAGCCGCTGAAGTCAATGATCTCATCGAGCTTGGACTGGATCTCAGCGCGGCTCATGCCCAGGATAGCTCCGTTCATGAAGATATTCTCCCGTCCCGTCATCTCGCCATGGAAGCCTGTGCCGACTTCCAGCAGGGAGCCGATACGGCCGTGGGCACGGATGGTACCGGTCGTAGGACCTGTGACGCGGGAGAGGAGCTTGAGGAGGGTGGATTTGCCGGCACCGTTCTTGCCGATGATGCCGACGACGTCGCCTTGCTCGACCTTGAAGTCGATGTCGCGGAGGGCCCAGACGTATTCGGAGGTGCCCTTGGAGGCACGGTCGTTGGTCTCGCCGATCTTGAGATACGGGTCCTCCTTGCCGAGGATGTTGGTGATCCAGAAGCGACGGATGTCGTGGCTCAACGTCTTTGTACTCACCAATCCGAGGCGATACTGTTTACTTACGTGCTCAAACTCTATAGCTATGTTATTTCCCATTTTGAAAATTATATTAATTATAACTTTTTTGAAATAAACGATTGCCTCGTTCTCGTTTCTTGGCTTGATAATTTTTAGTCGAAAATAAATTTTCACTGAAAAATTCCCAATCCAATAAACCTACCTTCGTAGTCATTTCAAAAAAGAGATTATATTAAAAATAGTTTTTTCTTGTTCAACTTCGTTGTTAGTTTTATGCTAGCACACTCGCTGCATAGTTTTTATAATTAGTATTATTCTCCGTTGCGAGATAGATAAGCAGGATTGCTACTGCGGATAGGAGATAAGAGTGTCTGGGAGCTTGCTCACAAGCAATCTGATATCCAGTACGCGTAAGGCCATATGGCCGGAATCTATCTCATAACGGTATTTTTATTATAATTTTCAGTTTCTAAAAGGCTACCATCTTGAACGTCTGCGGATCGTAATGGTACTTTTCACATTGTGCGTACACCGGTGCAAAATTATAAAGCACACCATACTGGATGCCGGTGAGGCGCATGTAGTTCCAGAGCTGTTGGCGATGAGCGTCCGTGAGGTTGTCCACCGCTTTGCACTTCGCGTGATCTATCCTCGTACATGTACCAAAATTTCGTTTTCTTTTTTCGTAAAAACTCAAACGATTATTTGGTAGGAAGTACTCGGATGATCCCGCTCTCCCCATCGCAAACACTTCGTTCGGTTTACGCTGGGGGCCCCGCTGGAAGGGGATGCCACGGAGCGACAGTTCGATAGCCAGTGCGTCCTGGTACATGTACTCGTTGAGGAAGGGTCCGAGGTGTTTGTGCACCTCTTGGCACGCACCCAGGGCCGGGTAGACGAGTTGTTTGTATGTGGATTTGTCTGCGTCAGTCATTCTATTTGAAAATTATAATAATTATAACTTTTTTAAAAAACAACTTTCGTTGCCAAATGCTTTATATCGATAATTTTTAGTCGAAAATAAACTTTCACTGAAAAATTTTCAATACAAATCATGATACTAATGTATCTGTTCCAAAAAAGAGATTATATTAATTATAGTTTGTGCATCACGAGCTAATTTCAAAAAAAGGCGATTATATTAATTATAGTTTGTTCATTTTTCTCTTTCTGGGTTATGTTTACTGAGGGGTTTACTGACATGTTTACTGACATCAAGCCTCCCATTCTTTGAGGATTACCCAATAGCCTCCCCTATCCCCATCAGCACGGACAATGTAGCCTTGCTTTAGTTTCTCTATATGCTTTTGGACAGCAGATGGAGCTATGTGCACCTCTGCACTCAGCTGATCACGTGTTATAGACGGATTCGCTTTTATCAGTCCGAATATCACAGCCGTGTTCTTGCCTCTATTTCTGACCACCTTTTTCTGACCACTTATTTCTGACCACTTTTTCTGACCACCTTCGATAATCGAGCCATCTCCGCGTTCAATAATCCAGTCGTCTGGTCTGCGGGTAGTGGTGGAGAAGTTAATACCGATGAGGATCTTTTCGCGATTATCCAACGTCCAAGGCAAGGCGTATTCTTTATCTTTGATTTGTTGGAGAGCAATTTTGGCAGTACTATCAATCTTGCACTCGATGACATACACGTATTTCTCTGTCCGCAACAACAGATCTATCCTACCGTCCGATGTCTGATACTCCGCATCCACCTGTAATCCCATCAGTTTGCACAAAATATACAACACATTCCTAAAATGAGATTCCGGTGTCGTTTGCGCGTCGTACTGGAAGTCAGCAAAGAAAGACTGCAAGCGCTGGAGGAACTGCTCCACGTTGCCGGAACGGAGATCATCGACGAAAGAATTTATTGCCGCTTTGGTGTGGTTCTTCTGCACCGAACTATAATACGGAAGCAAGAACCGGAAGAAGCCTTCGTTCACTTCCTTATTCGGGAAAGTGAGCCATGTTTGCTGCGATTCCTCGTCGCTGCGCAAGATGGACAAATAACCACTCTGATACAGTAACGGCACGATACTATCATCACTGCCATCTTTGCTATCTAACGCTGCTGTGTCTATTGATTCCTCTAAATTGGGCAGAGGATAGTGATTATGCTGGAACAGTTCTACCAGCATTGTCGGAGTTCCAGACTCAAACCAATAACTCCCCATCACCTTCTTCGATAAAGCATTCATCACGCTGAACGGATTATACAAGCCATCCGTACCATCTACAAAGTGATACCCATCATACATGCGACGCAGATCTTCACGCACCTCGTCATATCGCTTTCCTTTCTTCTCCGCAAAAGCACGTATGTACGGAACCATATCTCTATCCACCTCTGCATCAGTCAAGCCGCATATACTTGCATACTCCTCGTCACGAGAGATATCATTCAGATTGTTTAGGTCACTAAAAATGCTCACCTTGCTGAACTTGGTGATACCGGTTAGGAGAGCAAAACTGATGTAGGTATCCATCGATTTCAACGCAGCATAGAAACCACGCAACATATCCCGATATTGCTCCTGCAACTCCGGATTGCCTATTGCTTCCAATAATGGCTTATCGTATTCATCCACTAATATCACTACTCCTTGGCAATCCTGATTATAGGCACGCTGGATCAATCCCTCAAAACGAGAACCCAGATCTACCTCACTCGCATCCGAACCGTAGATAGCCTCCTTCTTCGAGAGGAACGTATTGATCTTATTGTATAACTTCTGTTCTGAGTCGTACGACTGAGCACTAAAGTCCAAGTGAAAAACCGGATGTTTCACCCACTCTTTCTCTTGGTTGGCGATGTACAATCCCTCGAATAGTTCCTTTTTGCCTTGGAAGTACGCTTCGATAGTATTGAGGAGGAGGGACTTTCCGAAGCGACGTGGCCTGGAAAGGAAATAGCACGTCCCATCCTGAATCATCCGATAGATGAATTCAGTTTTATCCACGTACAAGCGGTTCTTGGTACGCAGCTTGACGAACGATTGTTCTCCTATTGGCAATGTTTGCAGTTCCATTGGCTTTGCGTTTGTTTTGCGTTGTGTTGTGGCGCTGTTTGGGGCGCGGCTTTGGTGCAGTGCGCTACGTGTACGTATATATACATACATGCACGCACAGCAATTCGAGCCGCAAAATTACAAAAAAAAATTCATATATGCAAATATATGAGGGGAAAAGTGCGGAATTTTTGAATTTTGTAACGAAAATCGTGGTTTTTTTGAGAGGAAAGGTTAGGTCAAATGCACGATTTGGAGGTTGTCAGGCAAGGATGTCCTTATAGTCATGTGTGCGCGTGAGGACGTTGCGTGCATAGGAGCAGACAGGGATGATGGTGCGTGCATTTTGACGAGCAAAATCGACAGCAGCCATGACCAATTGGCGAGCTATACCCTGCCCTTCAAAGCCTTCGAAGACACGCGTATGGTCGATGATCATCCGTTCCGGAGTGGCACGTTGGTAGGTCAATTCGCCTACTTGCACATCGTTGAGCCATGCTTCGAAGATGCCGCTACGTTCTGATTCTGTGTGTTTGATGATTAGCATATTTTTCAAACGATTAGATCTGTTTTAACATGCCTTGGCAACCTTCGAGGATATCGTCGTAGGCTTTTGTGAAATCTCCTGTGTACCACGGATCGGCAACGTCCCTACTCTTTCCGGCCCAAGCCATCATGAGCGAGACTTTATGGTCCGTATCCTCGCCAATTATGTAGCGCATCCACCGCAGATTGCTCTGGTCCATGCAGACGATATAGTCATAGTAGGCATAGTCGGCACGCGTCATCTGCCGCGCTGCATGATGCTCAAACGGCACATTTCTCGTAGCCAACATCCGCTTAGCCGGAGGATAGATGTCGTTGCCGATTTCCTCGGTAGAAACGGCTGCCGATGCAATCTCAAACTCGTCCAATCGTCCGGCTTGAGTGACCAAATGCTTCATGATAAACTCAGCCATCGGTGAGCGGCAGATGTTGCCGTGACATATAAAAAGTATCTTCGTCATATTTCAATTTTACTATAGATGGGTACAAGCCAATTCTTCGATGAGATCCTCGTCTGCAGGGAGCCAGTTGACGGATTGCAATTCGTTGGGAGCAAGCCATTTGGCTGCTTCGTGCTCCAAAAGCGTAAAATGACTTCCGGCAAGTTTACAACGGAAACAATGCATCGTCAGATGGAACTTTGGATAGTCGTAATCAATAGTTCGCAGAAGTTCTCCAACTTCGATTTCGGCATCTAACTCCTCGTGGATCTCACGCTTCAAGGCTTGTTGGGGTGTTTCTCCGGCTTCGATCTTTCCCCCAGGAAACTCCCACCAATCCTTCCACTCGCCATAACCCCGTTGCGTAGCAAAGATCCGTCCTTGCTCATCAAAAATCACCGCGGCAACAACTTCAATTCTTCTTTTGGGCAATTCATTGAACATCCGCTGGTAGGCTGCAGCTTTCTTGTCTAGAGACAAGGGATAGGCACGGGAGGTAGATGGCATGCGCCAAAAACGGATGGTTCTGTCAGCGAAGGTGGTTTCGACAAACTCACCCACTTTCGGTGTCGGGGTATGCAGTATTTCCGCTAAAATCTCTGCGGCTTTGCCACCGGTGCAGCAGATATCATGGCAATGCGGGATTTGTTGCAGAATGGCTGCTATATCCGTCCGTTCGACAATCTCCAGATGTTCGTCTGCCGCGTTGCCCTGCAAGCGTCTCACGGCTTGTGCCGTGTCAAAGATAGCGATGCCTTGTTTCCGACAGAAAGAGACGATTTCGTCGTGCTTGAACACTTTACCATCCACAAAATGCTGTTTGTCACCGAAGAAAACGTGTCCCATGATGCGCCACATGTCATTCTGCGGATTAGGATAGAAAAAGTCCATACACCACCGTTCTTTGGGTGGAGGAAAACTGCCAAGCATCAGCAGCCGTGCGTTCTCCGGCATAAAAGGCTGCAGCGGATGACGTTCTATTTCAGGGGTTGTAGGCATTTTATATACTCTTCAGTTGTTTCACAATCTCTTTTACTGCGTTGTCGTTGCAGCGATGACCAAATTTGGGCGACCATATGATGTTGAATCCGGTTTCTTCTATAGTTATGGCGTTGCGTTTGCTCATCTCATGACCTAGGAGTTCGTCATCTGTTGAAAAAAGGCCTATATTGCGCGAACCGAGGATGAATGAGTGCTCTTTCTTAAAAGCGATGAAGCGTTGAACCATCGGTTCGTCGATGATGAATTCTATGGCTCCGTCTGCGCGTTCTTGCAAGTACGGATGTTTGCCATAACCCATCTTGCGGAGCGTACGATCCATCTCCAAGGATGGATTGAGGACAATCTTTGTGGCTTTGGGTGCATCGACATACAATGCCAACATGCCTCCCATCGACGTCCCGACAATCACCTTGGGTTCAAATGTTCGAGCCCATTCGTTGATGATCTCCAGCGACTCAAACGGATCATGCGTCACTTCCGGAGCAAGCCATTCATATTCCGGCAAGGCACGCGCCAACGACGCCCTTGTTCCGGACTTCGGACTCGATGCAAAACCATGAATATACATGGCATACGGCTTCTGTTTCGGTTCTTCCCAGTTGTACATATCAAATCTATTTTGCCGCAAAATTACAAAAATTCTCTGACATACACAAGTTTTTGCACAATTTATTTGCATATCTCGCAAAAAAGTTGTACCTTTGCACCCGCAAACTCACGCTGGGCTGTCTTCGTGACATTACAGGGTGAGGTAGCAGACATATTAACAAGCATTACTATTATTTCGCGTTTACCTAAAGCGTAGGAAACTTTAAAGGAGATAAAACGAAGAAATAATAAGAGGGTTCGTACAAAAGGAACACTCGTATCATCACATAATGTAATGCCGTGCTGAATAGCATGGGCTTCTTATTGATGATAAAGGTTTCTTTTCCTACGCTACCTTGGTAAACGCATAAGAAGTTCCATGCTTTTTATGCGCCCGCAGATTGATAGTATGCACAAATTGTAACTACTATCAATCATGATTCATCAAATCAAGACATTTCTCTCAAAAGGCAATCACGCACAATGGTGTGTATTTGTTTTATTGGCATTAGTACTTTTTACTAAATGTGTTATATTTCATTGGGATGCGTTCCACTCCTTATTGATAAGTTCAGCATGGCGAGATCCGCTCTCGTTTTATAAATTTTATATGGCTAAGTTACTTATGCCTTTATTTATAGCATCTTTTGTGTTTGTAAGCAAGCGCTACTGGTGGACAATAGTTGTGTCTCTGCTTGTGGATATTTGGTGCATTGCGAACTTGATATATTTTAAAACGTACGATGCTTTCTTGTCTGTTAATGATATTCTATTAGTTGGAAATATGGATGGGGCTTGGTCGTCCATAACCGCATATTTTGATGGCAACATGATTTTTATGTTATTGTTAACTATCATATGGGGAATATTTGTTTTTATGTTCCCCAATAATACAGGAAAAAGGAAATGGGCAATATTTATTTCCTCTTTGTTCATTCTATGTGGATTAACATATTTGAATAATTATTTTATTCATAACCTTAAATTCTGGCCTGGGAAGTCTAAAAGCGAAGCTGCACAATTAGAAGAAGAACAAGAGGAATGGATATCTTTCGTAAATGAACATGGAGGGCATGAACGAAGATATAGTACACCTTTTGCATATATTCCATTCTACCAAATATATAGTGAAACTACAAATGGAATTGCCACGATTAATGCCAATTTTATGGAGCAATATATAAGACAACAATCTATCTTATCTGATTTTATTGCCATCAACATATATCATATGTTTAATCGTAATGTAGCAGGACATATCATTTCTCTATCAGAAGAAGATATAAATTCTATCAGACCATATATCGGCTCTGACATTACAAATCCTTTACCAAAAAACAATCTCATTGTAATCTTAGTTGAGAGTTTGGAAGATTGGCCATTACACCATGCTATAGAAAAACAAGAGATTGCTCCATACTTAAACAAACTAAAACAACAAGAACATATTCTTTACTGCGATAAAATCAAAAGTCAAACTTTAGGAGGAAACTCTGGAGATGGACAAATGATTGTTAATTCGGGCTTGCTTCCAATACAATCTGGCGTGGCTTGTATGCACTATGGGAATAACAAATATCCAAACTTTGCACATTTTTATTCAAACTCAATTCTTGTGAATCCATGGCCAGAAATCTGGAATCAAGATACAATGTGTGTCCGCTATTCATATACTCAAAAAGTAGAACCAAATTCCGGCGAGTGGGAGGATTCTCAAGTTTTAACAACATCATTAAATCATCTCCGAAACACATGCTCGCCAATATGTTTGATGGCAATAACGGTATCTACTCATTCTCCTTTTAATCGCGTGAGAAATAATAAAATCCAAACAAAAGCACCGGCTATTCTTAATCGATATATGCAATGCCTAAATTATACAGATTCATGCATTGCTGGCTTTATGAATAATGTTTTATCGGATTCTATATTATCGCAATCTACAATAGTAATTACAGGCGATCATACAATATTTAAGCCTGCTATGCTGAGCGAATTTACAAGCTATGCAAAAGAGCAAAATTTGTCTATAGCATCGGGAGAAAATTATTGTCCGCTAATAATTTATTCACCTCAAATTGCAGGCAATATTCAAGTTACAGATACATGTTATCAAATGGACATATTCCCAACTATTCTTCACCTAATCGGTTGTGAGGATTATTATTGGAATGGATTTGGAGTGAATCTCTTGGATTCTGTTGCTCGTCATAATCGTCCAATTTCAGAACAAGAAGCTTTTGGTTTATCAGACAAACTAATTCGTAGTAATTATTTCGCCACGAAGGAAGACCAACTTCACAATGCACAATAAAATAACTTTTGATTTTTTCTTTGCGCAATTTTGCAAGCATAAACGCAGCACCTCGTCAAAGTGCTGCGTTTGTTTTTCTTCGAATTCCTCCGATTGTCAATCGGCATAGTTTTGTCCATTGCGTCGGAATCAAATTCCGACATCCCACCTTCGTCCGTTTCCAGAAATTGTATTCTGGTTCAAATACGTCGTCCATTGTCCGGAATGTCATTCCGTTCATCCCATTTGGCAATATTTTTATCGCCATTAGCAGCTTTGCGTGTCCTGTTTCCTGCGGTATTCCGCAGTATAGGTGTCCTGTGCTCAGCACTTCTAATGCCGAGAAAGATTCTTCGTATTATTCCGACTAGTAGTCGGAGCCTTTTTTCCTTTCGATACCTCCTCATCGGCTTTGTCCCGATTTCAAGGTATCGATTTGTGATTATTCTCACCAAATCTAACACATTTCTCTCCAAATATTTGCATATATCGGAAAAAAGCACTACCTTTGCACTGTCATTTAGCTTATCGGACCGACGGTGAGCCGACAGTCAACCGACAGTCAAAGCTAGGATGAAAGGAAGAACAAACCAAGGAAAGACCAATTTTTGAACAACATATACTATATTATATATTAATATATAATATACAATTTAACACCCTTTTTTATGGCAGAAATAGAAACCACATCAGCTATCGACATCGTTCGTGGCAAGTTCAAGAAAGCCGACAAAGGCTATTTTTACATTCGCAACGGCAAGCAGTTCTACCGTGATCGTGAGGAAACCTACCAACAAAATCAGTCCCCGAAGCAGAAATACAACTCTGAAGTCTTTGCCTATGCCAATGCCTACATGGCGCAACACTACGGAACACCGGAAGGCAAACTCCAACTAAAAGCCGAGTACGAAGCCGCTAATCATATTGGCTCAAACGGCAAAACCTACACCACCCCTTGGTCATGGAAATTCAACTCCCTCCAGTTCAAATACCGCCAATCGCATCCCTATGGAGCATAAAATACACTTTTTAAGTATCTTTTCTTGCATATATGCAAAATTTATTGTAACTTTGCAGTCGGAATGGATGTGACCCAGCAATATATTGATGCGCGAAAGCAATCTCTGCCGTATTACCTGGCTGAGCAGTTTGCGATGCACACGAATCGGCCAATCTTCATTACGGGTAAAGCCGGAACGGGAAAGACGACGTTCTTGCGGAAGTTGAGGGAACAGTCGCCGAAGAATATGGCGGTAGTGGCTCCAACCGGTGTGGCAGCAATCAATGCAGGTGGAATGACCATTCATTCGTTCTTTCAGTTGCCGGTTCGGACGCTTATTCCGACGCCGCAATCGTACAAGCAACTGTTTGCAGAACAGCGACTTACGCAACGAAAACGCAATATGCTTTATCACCTGGAGATGCTGGTGATCGACGAGATCAGTATGGTTCGTGCGGATGTGCTGGACGCGATTGACACGGTGTTGCGGCGGTACAAATACCGCAAAGATCAGCCTTTCGGTGGCGTGCAGTTGGTGATGATCGGGGACCTGTTTCAGTTGTCTCCAGTAGTGACGCGCGGCGATGATGAAGACGCGATGAACAAGTACTACGATGGGCCGTATTTCTTCCAAGCGAAGGTGATGAAAGAGCTGCAGCCGATCTATGTGGAGCTGGATCACGTGTTCCGGCAACAGGATCAGACGTTTGTGCAACTGCTGAACGAAGTGCGTGAGAATCAGTTAACTGCGCAGGGACGTGCGTTGCTCAATGCGCGGTACAATCCGCGGTTTCGGAATACGGACGAGGATTTTCATATTACGCTGACGACCCATAACCGTTTGGCAGACGAACTGAACGAACGCGAGTTAGCCAAACTGCCGGACGAGCCGCATGTTTTTACGGCAGAGATCAAGAAAGATTTTCCGGTGAATATCTACCCGACGGAGGAAGTACTGACGCTCAAAGAGGGCGCGCGTGTGATGTTTGTGCGCAACGACGACCAGAAGCCGCGTCGGTTCTACAACGGTAAAATAGGCGTGATTACGGAGATTGACAGCGAGAAGATTGTAGTGCGATGCGAGGACGGAGACATTGAGGTGACGCGCATGGTATGGGAGAATATCCGCTATAAAGAGGATGAGAAAACCGGCAAGATTGACGAGGAGATTTTGGGTACGTTCACGCAATATCCGTTGCGACTCGCATGGGCTGTGACGATTCACAAGAGCCAGGGTTTGACGTTCGATAAAGTGATCATCGACGCGGCACGTGCTTTTGCTGCAGGACAGGTCTATGTGGCGCTTTCCCGTTGCCGGACGCTCGAAGGGATTGTGCTGTCTTCACCGCTTGATTATGTGGAGTTAGACAATGATCCTTCCGTGTTGCGTTACACGGATAGTCAGCCTTCCGTTGAGACGATTCAGCAGGCACTTCCCACGGCACGCAAGGAATACGAGATACAATTGTTTAGTGCGCTTTTTGATTTCCATCGGACGCTGAGTCTGGTGGATCAGATGCGAAAAGTGGCTGCGAAAGCAGTGTCGTTCAACGAAGAGACGTTGCCGTGGTTGGAGAGTCTACAACCTGTCTTCTCGGACTGGCAATCGATTGCCGAGAAGTTCCGTCCACAATTGACCAAACTGCTGTTACATGGTGATAAGGCAGTGTTGCGTGGACGTTTGCAAGCGGCTTGTCAGTATTTCTTGCCGCTCATGGAACCGATTGCGCAGCAAGTGGCGAACCATCCGTGTCGCAGTAAGAACAAAGGCGATGTGTCGGACTTCGAACCGCTGCTGAGTGACTTGTTCCTCGTGCTGCATGAGAAGATCCATCTGATGCATGCTCTCTTAAAGACAGACGAACCATCATCCGAATCGTTGCTTCAAGCGCGGAATAATTTCGTAGCTCCGATGGCTGATTTGCAGCCACTTATGGAGAAACCGCAAAGGAGTCGAAAGTCGGAAGCCAGAAAAACCGAAGACACCGAAACCCGTCAAAGGTCCTGCTAAGAACGAATACAAAGGCAGCGACTTAGACGACATGGCGGTGGAGGCGATGATTCATGACATGTTGGAAGATGGTAAACCTTCGCCATTCCTGTTGGATTTCATTAAAATGATGCGTCAAAAGCGCGCTCAGGAAGTACCCGAGACTTCGCAAGCCGGTGCGCGATGGATGGTGGAGGATGACTTGCGACTTCGTGAATTGTTTCAGGAAGGCACTCCTATCGCCCAAATCGCCAAAGAATTCAACCGCACACAAGGTGCGATAAGAGCGCGTTTAAAGAAATTAGGATTGATTGAATAACAATAGCCGGAGGCGAATCAACGACTCCGGCTATGAGTTTATCCTGCGTAGTTATTCCGATCCAACGAACGATACGAGATAGCTTCGAGCATGTGCTTCTTCTGGATGTCTTCGGAGCCTTCCAAATCAGCGATTGTGCGTGCAACCTTAAGGATTCGATCATAGGCACGAGCCGAGAAGCCTAACTTGGTCATCGTGAACTCCAGCAGTTTGTCTGACTCGGCATCTAAGGCGCAGTACTGACGAACCATCTTATTGTTCATCATGGCGTTGCAATGCACGAGTTTGCTATGTTTGAAACGCTCTGTCTGAATAGCTCTCGCACGGAGTACCCGTTCACGGATAGCAGCCGAAGTCTCCCCCGGTTGGTCATCGCGTAACTGGTCATACGGCACCGCTTCTATCTCGCATTGGATATCGATTCGATCGAGTAGCGGCCCGCTGATTTTACTCATATACCGATGCACTTGCGCAGGGGTGCAGGTACAAGGATGCGCAGGGTTGTTCTCCCCATAATGCCCACACGGACAGGGGTTCATCGCAGCCACGAGCATGAACGAAGCCGGATAATCCACTGTCTCTTTGGTACGTGCCACGGTGATATGCCGATCCTCCAAGGGCTGACGCATCACTTCCAACGCAGAACGCTTATATTCAGGTAATTCGTCGAGAAAGAGCACACCGTTATGGGCAAGTGAGATCTCTCCGGGATGAGGATTTTGTCCTCCACCGACAAGAGCCGTATCGGTAATCGTGTGGTGAGGCGAACGGAACGGACGCTGTACGATTAGCGAACTGCTGGCTCCTTTCTTCTTGTTGGTAAGACCCACGATAGAATGGATCTTGGTGGTCTCCAACGCCTCTTCGAGTGTCAGTGGAGGAAGAATCGTCGGAATGCGTTTGGCAATCATCGATTTACCGGCACCCGGAGGGCCAATCATGATCATGTTATGTCCACCTGCAGCCGCAATCTCTACAGCACGACGCACCTTGAATTGTCCGCGCACATCCGAGAAATCAACATCCGAAGGGAAGGCCAACTCGTCAAACAGTTTCTGCGTATCTACCTTTGTCGGAACCCACGGTTCGTCCGGTTTTAACTCATCTTTCGGTTCGCCATTCAGGAAATGAATCACCTCTTGCAAGTTCTTCAGTCCATACACTTCCAAACCATCCACCACAGCCGCTTCTTCGGCATTCACTTCCGGCAAAATAAGTCCCTTAAATCCTTCTTTTCGTGCGCATAATGCAATCGGCAGCGCTCCACGAATAGGCCGCAACGAACCGTCCAGTGACAATTCGCCCACCATCATATAGTTCGCCAACTCCTTGGATTTCAGTTTCTCTCCTCCGGCCAGCATGCCAATCGCCAAAGGCAAGTCATAGAGCGAACCTTCTTTCTTGATATCCGCAGGAGCCATGTTGATGGTGTACGAACGATGGAGCGCTTCTAAACCATTGACAGTTAGCGCAGCCATGATTCGTTCATGCGACTCTTTAACAGACACATCCGGCAGTCCTACCATGATAAACTCAAAGCCGGGTTTGGAGTGCACCTCAATCGTCACTTTCACAGCTTCGATGCCAACAGGAGCGGCACTATAGATCTTAATTAACATACGCGCGTATATATAACGAAGAATCGAGATTATTCCGTATATCTGCGATTTATCTCGTCCCAATTGATGATCTGCCAGAGAGACTGGAGGTGGGCTGCACGACGATTGCGATAGTCGATGTAATAAGCATGCTCCCAGACATCCATCGTCAGCAGCGGTTTCAGGCCTTTGGTAACGGGATTTCCGGCATTGGGTTCCTGGGTAATGACGAGTTTGCCGTCCTTGTCTGCAGCGAGCCAAACCCATCCTGAACCAAAGAGCGTGGTACCTTTCTGTTCAAACTCTGCTTTGAAGGCATCGAACGAACCGAAATCGCGGTTGATAGCCTCGAGTATAGCACCTTTCGGCGTGTGGTTGTTGGCTGCTACCGGAGAGAACTGCAAGAAGTACAAGTTGTGGTTCAGGATCTGTCCGGCATTGTTGAAGATCCCGCCTTGCGATTTGGCGACAATCTGCTCCAAAGGCATGGACTCATATTCCGTACCGGCAACGAGTTTATTGAGGTTATCGACGTAAGTCTGCAAGTGTTTACCGTGGTGATATTCAATCGTTTCCTGACTAATCACCGGCTCCAACGCATTCGGTGCGTAGGGCAATGTAATCAGAGTAAATAATACCTCTATCATAACGTTTAACGAATTAAAGAGTTAACGAATTAACGATCAATAATTTTCTGCTAACAGTTGGAAATAAGCTTGTGCGTGGTGGCAAACGGGACACTCTTCCGGAGCTGCTTTGCCGACAACGATATGGCCACAGTTGGAGCATTGCCAGATGCAATCACCTTCGCGCGAGAAGACAACCTTGTCCTCGATGTTCTTGAGCAGTTTGCGGTAACGCTCTTCGTGGTGTTTCTCGATCTCAGCTACCATCGCAAACTTGGCAGCAATCTCGATAAATCCCTCTTCTTCTGCCTCTTTCGCCATGCGAGCATACATATCCGTCCACTCCGCGTTCTCACCGGCAGCAGCATCGGCAAGGTTGGCAGCGGTGTCGCTGATTTTACCTCCGTTCAGGTATTTGTACCAGAGTTCTGCATGCTCTTTCTCGTTGGCAGCAGTCTCCTCAAAAATCTTGCTAATCTGCACATAACCATCCTTTTTTGCCTTCGAGGCAAAGTAGGTGTACTTGTTACGCGCCATCGATTCACCGGCAAAAGCCTCCATGAGGTTCTTCTCGGTTTTTGTTCCTTTTAAGTCTTTCATAATGTTTGTAAGTTTAATGGGTTAATACGTATCGGCTGCAAAGGTACACAAAATTTCGCATATACACAAATATTCTATCCATTTTTTGTAATTATTTTAGTGAATCCTACGTACGCCAACAGGATCAGGTTCATCTTTACATTGTAAACTGCACGGAGGCGCTCACCCAATGACGCGGCTGGACGACACCGGAGAAGTCGTAGTATAGTTGGTCGGCCATGTTCTTGGCGTCCACACTTATTTTCAGGAAATCGTTGCGCCAATAGACGCTTCCGTCCAAGAGCCAGACCGGCCGGTAGTGCTCAATAGTGCCTTCCAAGGACGTGTAATCACCTTCGCGTTGGCGGAAGGACAGCACCCAGGACGCGCCGAAACCCTTGTAGATCTTATGCTCGATACGCAGGGTAGCTTTGTGGCGGAGGTAATCGAGGACATAGAGCGACATCATTCCTCCGGCGTCGGCCTGCACATCGCAAAAAGCATAACTCAGTTCGATACGTTTGATCCACTCGTAGCCCAGCACGCCCACCGTTGCTTCGGCTCCAGCTGCATTCACTTTCGAGTTGTTCGTACTGCGCCAAATTACAACATCCGGATCGGGGGATTTGATCCAATCGATAATATCCGTTCCCCAGCGGTAATAGCCTGCCAAGGACGCGTACCAATGGCCTTTGCTGTACTGCGCCGACAGTTCCAGTTGCAAGGCTTTCTCGGGCCTCGTCAGCGGGTCGGCTTGCTGGGTCGCTGAATGGTAATACAGGTCCGTGAACGTCGGCACACGAATGGCCCGGTTCACGTTGGCAAACAGATGCAGGCCCTGGATAGGTTCGTAACCAATATTGGCTCCAAGCGACCAATCGTGACCGAACTGCGAATTCCATATACCGGCACCGCCTACTGCAGCACTCAGCCCACGCCAGTAAAACCGCTGCTCCGCAAAATACCGCACTTGCAAACGGTTGTGCGTACCCATGTTGGATGACCGGATATACTCGTCGCGAAGATCCGCTCCGACTGTTGTCTTTGCCCATTCGTTCGACCAATTTCCTTCCAAATGTGCACCGCTTGTGTGCGTCCAGTGGCGGTTAAGCGGTGTGCCACGAAACAGTTCATACCGGTCGTAATGAGCACGATAATAGGCGTTTGCATGGATGGTCCAACCTCCCGACCAATGGTGGTTGTAACTGACCGAACCAAAAGCCATGCGCGTGGCATCGAACTGATTCGGATATTTGGTGGTGTAAAAACAATTGGCTCCCGCGTCTTTGAACTGCGCACCGAGTTGGAAGTCCAGCCCTTTGTAACCCGCCTGCGCGTACGCGTTCATTATTTGATAATCGGTGTTGGTCGCGTACCCGTCCGAGCGGTTATAGGACGCCGAAGTGTTTACGTACCAGTCGTTTGTATTACGTTTCACCGCCACACCCGGATTCACCAAGCCGTACTCACCGGCTGTCAGTTGGGCGGTAATGGCTTTGGAGTTAGGAGTTTCGACTTTGGGCTTGGTCACAATATTTATTGCCCCGGAGAACGCGTCTATGGCATAGTTAGTGCCTTGCAGCACCTCAATCCGCTCAATCAGCAACGCGTCTATCGGGATGTCCATCGTGTAGTGCTCTGTCTGTGGGTCGGTCATGTCGATACCGTTCAGCAGCACTTTGACTTGCTTGGCCGAACCGCCCCGAACGGAAGGGTCCATCTGTACCCCACTCGCCCCTCGTTGCCGCACATCCATACCCGGTATGTATTGCAGCAAATCCGCCACGGTCGTTACCGGCAATAACTGCACCTCCTCTGCTGTCAGCGTCGAAACCAATCGGTATCCGTTGCCACTCACGGCTAACTGCTCCCCGCTCACCGTCACCTCACTCAACTGCAACGAAACCGCCAATAAGATGGCTAATAACCCCATATTCTATTTGCTTCTATCGGATAAAATGCATAGCTTGGCGAGGCTCGTAATCGGGTCTCGCTTTGTTTTCTAATGCCTTCAGCATAAACGCCATGTTCTTTGCCAGCGACCGCATCGTCTGCATGCCTTCGGCATCCAAGGCAGCTTCGCCTTCCAGGCGACCATAAACGATGTTCCAGTATTGGCTCGTCACAATCGGCATATTGAGCAACTGAAACGGCATATTCAGCGTCTGCAAAGCCGCGGTTGCGCCTCCTCGACGACATACCGCCACGCCTGCTACTGGCTTGCCGTTAAAGGCCGCTCCGTTCGAATACAGCATTCGCTGTACAAGCGAGATAATTGTTCCATTCGGCTGCCCATAGTAAACCGGCGAACCCACGATGAGTCCGTCGCTCGCAGCCATCTTTGCGCTTACCTCGTTGCAGATATCGTCGTCGAACACGCAGCGCCCATCTCCCTTCGTCTTACATGTCGAGCACGCAATACAGCCGCGTACAGGCTTTGTTCCGACACCCACGATCTCGGTCTCGATACCATTCCTTTCCAACTCCTGCGCCGCTTCCTTCAGCGCCAGATACGTGTTCCCGCTCTTATGCGGCGAACCATTAATCAATAGTACTTTCATTGCCTTGCACAATTTTCTCTGCCACAAGGGCGCGATTATTTTTCAAATTCTGCTGCAAAATTACACAAAAAAAATGACATACGCAAGTACGCATGTCATTTTTCAATATTTTCACAAGAATTACTCTTGCATCAGCAGTTGCATAACGACCTTGGCGCTATATGCAACCGGGGTGCCGGGGCCGAAGATGGCGGCAACGCCGGCTTTGTAGAGGAAATCGTAGTCCTGCGCGGGGATGACACCACCGGCGGTGACCATGATATCCGGACGGCCGAGTTTCTTGAGCTCCTCGATGACCTGCGGGATGAGGGTCTTGTGACCTGCCGCGAGGCTGGAGACACCCAGTACATGGACATCGTTCTCCACGGCCTGTTTAGCTGCCTCTGCCGGAGTCTGGAACAAGGGTCCCATATCGACATCAAAGCCGCAATCGGCATAACCGGTGGCTACCACTTTGGCGCCACGATCATGGCCGTCCTGTCCCATCTTAGCAATCATGATACGGGGTTGACGACCTTCTTTCTTGGCAAACTCTGCCGTGAGACGACAAGCTTCCTGGAAGTTATCGTCGTTCTTAGTACCTGAAGCGTACACGCCTGAAATAGTTCTGATGGTTG